>Ga0180223_1000167_pt1 | contig 122407 bp, 107 predicted proteins | sample eDN5th30CKraftOP_FD_151337 | JGI IMG/M metagenome (GOLD analysis project Ga0180223, IMG submission 151337) | Enriched Organic Plus compost microbial communities from Emeryville, California, USA - eDNA 5th pass 30_C Kraft OP (version 2) (version 2) ...
GGAGCCGGGCACACCTTCGGAACCATCAGAGCCTTCAGCCCCCTCTGAGCCTTCGGAGCCCAGCGGGGCGTCCGAGCCAAGCGAGACGTCTGAGCCATCGGAACCCAGCGGGGCATCTGAGCCTTCGGAACCAAGCAGCTCCTCCGAGCCGAGTGAGCCTTCTGAGCCGAGCGGGGCGCCTGAACCGTCTGAGCCGAGTGCGCCTTCGGAGTCATCCGAGCCAAGTGGGCCGAGTGAACCTTCGGAGCCGGGCACACCTTCGGAACCATCAGAGCCTTCAGCCCCCTCGGAACCGTCTGGGGCGTCTGAACCCTCTGAGCCGAGCGGCTCATCCGAGCCTTCGGAGCCCAGCGGGGCGTCCGAGCCAAGCGAGACGTCTGAACCATCAGAGCCGAGTGCGCCTTCGGAGCCATCCGAACCAAGTGGGCCGAGTGAACCTTCGGAGCCGGGCACACCTTCGGAACCATCAGAGCCTTCAGCCCCCTCTGAGCCTTCGGAGCCCAGCGGGGCGTCCGAGCCAAGCGAGACGTCTGAGCCATCGGAACCCAGCGGGGCATCTGAGCCTTCGGAACCAAGCAGCTCCTCCGAGCCGAGTGAGCCTTCTGAGCCGAGCGGGGCGCCTGAACCGTCTGAGCCGAGTGCGCCTTCGGAGTCATCCGAGCCAAGCGGCTCATCCGAGCCTTCGGAGCCAAGCGAGACATCCGAGCCCAGCGGGCCGAGTGAGCCCTCGGAGCCGAGCGGATCGTCTGAGCCCTCCGAGCCTGGTACGCCGTCTGAACCATCTGAGCCGAGTGCGCCTTCGGAGTCATCCGAGCCAAGCGGCTCATCCGAGCCTTCGGAGCCAAGCGAGACATCCGAGCCCAGCGGGCCGAGTGAGCCCTCGGAGCCGAGCGGATCGTCTACACCTGGGGATCGCGGGCCGCATCTGACGGTAACGGTCGGACCGGGCACCGAGGTTGCCGAGCCCGGTACGCCGGGCGGCTCACATCCCGACAACGACACCGATCTGGGAATCAATATTTCGATCACCCCGCCGCCGTCTCATGACATCACGGGCACGGACGGCTCGGAGTTTATCCGGGCCGGCGAAGGCGATCAGATCATCGACGGGGCCGGAGGCGACGATGTCATCTACGGCGATTATGACTGGGGCGGCAGCGGGCAGGACTTCATCGACGGCGGGACCGGCAACGACCAGATCACTGGTGGAGACGCAGACGATACCATCCTCGGCGGCGAGGGTAACGACACGATCTACGGCGATTTCCAGGGTCCCTCGTCGGGTGCCGGCAACGATGTGATCGACGCCGGGGCGGGCGACGATATCGTCATCGCGGGCGACGGCGACGACCAGATCGCCGGCGGCAGCGGCGACGACCTCATCCAGGGCGATTTCGATTGGGAAACCGCCGGCGGCTCTGATCTGATTGACGCAGGCGATGGAAACGACATCGCCATCGGCGGCGCCGGCGACGATCTGATCGCCGGGGGTGCCGGAGACGACACGCTCTACGGCGACTACCGGTGGGATACCCAGGGCGGAGGTGATGACGTTATCGCCGGCGGACAGGGCGACGATGTCATCTATGGAGGAAGCGGAAACGATACGGCTGTCTTTGCCGGCTCGCGCGACCAGTACGAGATTACCCAGAACAGCGACGGATCCTACACGGTCACTGACCTCGTCAGTGGGCGGGACGGTACGGATCGAATCTTCGATATCGAATCGATCCGTTTCTCGGACGGCGAGGTATCCGTGTCGGACCTGTTCCCGGAAAGCGGCGGTGGCGGCTCGGAGCCGGGCGGCGTCGTCTATCCGGTGGACATCGACGTGTCGTTCGACGACGCGTCCGGTTCCGTTGCGCTGGCCGGTGTCACGATAGACCTTTCCAACGTGCCGGATGGCGTGGTTTTCAGCGCGGGCACGGTGCAGGACGGCGCGCTGGTGTTGACGCCTGCGCAGCTGGAAAACCTGACCATGACCGTTCCGGACGGTACGCCGCCGTTCCAGCTGCAGGTCGGCGCCAGCCTGACGGATTTGGAAGGGGGCGGAACCTACACGACCACGGTATCGCTGGAAGTGGGCGGTGAGGACTATGGCGGCGGCGCATCTTCCTCCGATTTCTCCGGACTCTATCTGGAGCAAGAGGCGGACGGTGCAGCACTCGCCGCGGCGGATCAGCCGGCGGTCGAGATGGATATCTCCGCGGATGGGGCGGGGCTGTTCCCGGGCGAGGCGCAGGATGAGCCGTTGGATCGGCCGGGGATCGTGGAGGAAGCGGGCGATCGACCTGCGGTGCAGGACGATTATATGGCTTTGGCCGAGCCGTCGCCCGACGCCGCTGAGGTCGAACCGGGCAGCGAGGCATTTTCGACCGACTACACGCAATTTGCCGAGAACCCGCCCGAGGATATCCAGCCTCAGGAGCCTCCGATACCGGAAGATATGCTGGACCCGACGATCGCCCCGGTCGCCGATGACACGCAGCCCTCGCAAGATGCCGGCGACGCGCCCGGGGCCGAGCCTCCGCCCGACCAGCCGCCGGCATGGGATCAGGACGATCACTGAATGCATGGAGGCGGACATGGTGGACGGCAGGAAGCCGAAAAGAGGTCCGAGGGACAGGGTGTCGCGAAGGCTCAGGCATCCCGCTCCTGCCTGACGGTGAACGATGTCGCGCATGCCGTGGACGGCGCTGCCCGGCCGGCCGGACAGTCAGCCGGCTATCGGGAAAAAATGATCGGCGGCCGGGAGCAGAGGCGAACAAAACGCTATGCCGAAGCCGCTGAAACCTTCCTCGCGGCTGCGCTGATTGCAAGGGAGGGCGAGGAGGAGCGTGAGGCCCTTTTCCAGCATGCGACCAGCCTGAGGGAAGCGAACCAGGTCGAGGCTGCGGATAAGGCCTACCGGACTTTGCTGGGCAAATATCCATCCGATGCGCTCGGATGGGCCTTGTATGGCACCTTCCTCAAGAACGTCGCCCGCTTTGGCGATGCGGTCGAGGCATTTCGGCGCTCGCTGGGTATCAGGGATGACATCTCCACCCGCAATGCGCTCGTCATGGCGTTGTACAAAGCCGATCGAATGGACGAGGCCAGGGAGGAAGGCCGGCGCAGCCTTCAGCAGAAGGATGCGGAAGCGGTGGCGGGCTTCGACAAATCGGCCGTATTGAATCCGCCGCCAGCCGGCAGCCTGCCGTTCAATCCTAAAACGCGCGGCAAGAATATCATCGCGTTTTCGCTATGGGGCGAGGATCCCGTCTATGTTCATGGAGCTATCGTCAATGCGCAGATCGCTCCGCATATCTACTATGGATGGACGCCGCGCTTCTATTGCGACCGGTCGGTACCGGCCGATGCGCTTGCGGAATTGCGCCGGCTGGGTGCGCAGGTCATTCTCGTTGAAGATCCGGCGCTGCAGGCGATCCGCCCCATGTGGCGCTTCCTCGCCTCGGATGATCCTTCCGTGGACTGGTTCATCTGCCGCGATACGGATTCGCGCCTGAATTGCCAGGAACTCATCGCCGTCGAGGAATGGCTGAAGTCGGGTCTTCCGTTTCACGTCATGCGCGATCACATCTATCACGTCGATCTTATCCTGGCGGGCATGTGGGGAGGACGCGCCGGCATGCTGCCGAACATGAAGGATGCGCTTCTTTCGTCGCCTCGGTATTTCAACAATCGCTTCGGCGACCAGCATTTCCTGATGGAGCGGGTCTGGCCCCTGATACGGGACCAGGTACTCGTTCATGATAGCTGCTATGGGTTTCCCGGCGGCAAGGAGTTCCCGTCGGCCTATCGCCTCCCGCATCCCCTTCACGTCGGCGGCGCGGTAAAGCAAATGTCAAGCTGGAGGGTATCTCCGCTGTCTGCGCCGGGCTTCTGACGCATGCCTCCCGAAAGTGGGTACCGATTTCTGGAACAAAGACATGCGTAGGATCATGAAGCTGGGGCACACGGCGCTAATCTGAAAGATCGCGACCCGTATTGGCGAAAGCATCCGGATTCCTCCGCGTCTCTTGGTCCGGCCGGCATGGCTCATTCCGTTCGGCGAGCACCTCCGGATGGAAAATCAATGTGCGGATTCCGGGGCAGCGCGAAGCGCCGTCACGCGAGAACGGCGGCGGCAAAGCGGGCAATGGGCCGGGACATGGGCGAGCGGACTCTTTCAGGCGGCAGCCTTGAGCTGCCGCATCAATGTCGAACGAGATGAACGCGTAAGTGTGCCATCGGTCCGGCTCGGTCGGTCGGGCGATGGTCGCCGCCGCTTGCCTGTCGGCGTCTCCGCGCTCTCAGCCGGCCTGATCGCCGCGTCGCCCGCCGAGGCAGCCCCGCCGCGGCGATGCGGCGGGGTTGCCGGTCGGTCAGCTGGTGAAGAAGCTCTGGGTGCCGTGGGCTTCAATGGCTTCGGCGAGGCGCCCGAGCGCGTGCACATAGGCAGCCGTGCGCATGGTTACGTTCTTTTCCTTCGAGACGTTCCAGATCGCCCGGCCTTCCCGCTCCATGATCGTTTGCAGTCGGCTGTGGATCTCGTCCAGGGTCCAGTAATATCCCTGCCGGTTCTGCACCCACTCGAAATAGGAGACGGTCACGCCGCCGGCGTTGGCCAGAATATCCGGCAGGACCACCACGCCGTTCCCGGCGAGGATTTCGTCCGCCTCCGGCGTCACCGGTCCGTTGGCCAGTTCGAGCACCAGCTTCGCCTTGACGGAAGCGGCGTTTTTCTCGTCGATCATGTTTTCCAGAGCGGCCGGAACCAGCAGGTCGCATTCCACGCCCACGAGATCGTCGGCGGGCAGGAACTCGTGCCCTCCCTGACCTGCCGTGCTGGCCACCGAGCGGCCGGCATTCTTCGCATCGACCAGCATATCGACATGCAGTCCCGCATCTGAACGGACTGCGCCTTCCGAATCCGACACGGCGACGATCTTGTGGCCGTCCGCGGCGAGCAGCCGGGCTATGTACTGGCCTGCATTGCCGAAACCTTGTACGGCGACGCGCAGGGTCTTGCCGAGGCCGAGGTCGTCGGCCAGATGGCGGACGAGATAGTAGCCCCCGCGAGCGGTCGCATCGCCTCGCCCTAGCGAGCCGCCGAGCGCGATCGGCTTGCCGGTGATGACGGCAGGCTCGGCCTGCCCGACGATCTGGGCGTATTCGTCCGCCATCCAGCCCATGATCATCGAATTCGTATAGACGTCCGGCGCGGGGATATCCCGGTCAGGCCCGATGATCCGGGCAAAGGCCTGGATATAGGCGCGCGACAGGCGCTCCAGTTCGGCCTTGGAGAGCTTGCGCGGGTCCACCTGGACGGCGCCCTTGCCGCCGCCATAGGGAAGGTTCATCACCGCGCATTTGAACGTCATCCAGAACGCCAGCGTTTCCACTTCGTCGGCGGTGGACTCGGGATGGAAGCGGATGCCGCCCTTGGTCGGCCCGCGCGTGTCGTCATAGCGGCAGCGCCAGGCGAGGAAGGATTTCCGCGATCCGTCATCCATGCGGATCATGAGGCGTACCTTGGTGGTCTCGCGGGCGAATTTCAGTTTCTCGATCACGTCCGGGTCGATGCTGAGGTGGGTGGCGGCCTCGTCCAGGCGAACGAGAGCGTGATCAAGAAGACTGTCTTCCGGCATCATGACTCCTGAAGTTTGGGTTGTTGAGCGGCACATGCATAAAAGACGTGCAATTGCATGGCAACCAGAGACAGCGTTGCTGACCTAATTTTAGGCTGACTGCACTTATTTAAATCAGTGCCGCTTGACTTCCGGGCGCGGGAAGATTTCCATCTCCTCATGCGGACGGTGCGGCGCAAGCTCTTCATGACGAGCAAGGGTGGTTCCCTGCAGGCAGGCAGCTAATGCCCCGGCGCGTTTTCGCGCGGGGGCTCCGGGTTGTTCACCTTTTCGCGCCTTCAGCTTCGCCTGTCCTTACGATCATGAATCTCGTTCATGCCTTGCCGCCGATTGAGATCGGCCACGATGATTTCCACCGTCTTGCCTGGCTCGCCGCCGCGGCGAAGTCCGCCGTGCCGGAGATTTCCGCCTTCCTGCACCGCGAGCTTGCCCGTGCCACCCTGGTCGATCCCTGGTTCGGGCTTGTCACGATGGGCGCGACGGTTTGCTTCCACGCGGACGGGCATCCCGCCGAGCGTGTCGGCAAGCTCGTCTATCCGGCCGACGTCGTGCGCCACGGCAATGCGATCTCCATCCTGACCGAACTCGGCGTGGCGCTGATCGGCCTGCGCGAAGGCCAGTCGATTTATTGGAAAGCCGCGGATGGCCGGCTGCGGTCGGTTACGGTGCTGCGCTCGGATTGAGACGGAAATGGCTTCGGTTGATCTATGTCAAAACGCGGAAACATCGAAGCTGTACGGTAGGTGGTGTAGCCAACGCTTACGGATTGCCGCGCAATCGCCTGCTCAAGGCGGCGCAGCCGTTACGAAGGCTGGGCTACATCGAGGCGGCGCGCGGCCGTTCCGGGGGGCATTGATTTGGCTGGAACGCTTGAAACGATCGACATTGGAGCGCAGGCGCGCCCCTCCGGGGAGGACTTCGTGTTGGCGGAGCACGTGCACGGGGGCAGCTATGCGATATCGCCGGCTCGCCGGTCGACCGGCATATCCGGCAAGGCCCGGGACGCCCGCCTTGCCGTTCTCGGTAAATGCACTTCGGCAGACATCGTTCTTAACGGAAGAGCTCCCGGCTCTCTTCTGGAAATCGATCTTCAGGCAGCGTGAGGTCGGAAAATGCTCAAGGTGGTGTCCGGACTTACTGTTACAGAACGACAATATTCCCTTGTGACTCTCCTTGTCATGGCGGCCTTCGGCCTCGCAATGGCCGTTGGCGGGCGCGGCGATCCCCTTGGAGTCCACGGCTTCATCGTGCTCGCCTTCAGCCTCGGCCTGATATTTATCGTGCTGGCCGGATTGTACGAGCCCGAGCCGGATGAGAGCCGCCTGTCCCGCTATTATGACGACCCGACCCGACTTGGCATCGTGCTGGCGATGGCATGGGCGGTGGTCGGCATGTTCTTCGGCGTCTGGGTCGCGGCGCTTCTCGCATGGCCGGAACTGACCTTCGTGGATCAGGCATGGGCGAGCTTCGGCCGCATCAGGCCGGTCCATACGAGCGGCGTCATTTTCGGTTTCGGCGGCAATGCACTGATCGCCACGTCCTTCCACGTGCTCCAGCGCACCTCGCGCGCGCGGCTGCCGGACCAGTTCAGTCCCTGGTTCGTGCTGCTTGGCTACAATCTGTTCTGTGTGCTGGCGGCCAGCGGCTACCTGATGGGCCTCACCCAGTCGAAGGAATATGCCGAGCCCGAATGGTACGCCGACATCTGGCTGGTGGTCGTATGGGTCGTCTATTTCCTGATCTATATCCGCACCCTCATGCGGCGGAAGGAACCCCATATCTACGTCGCGAACTGGTACTACATGGCCTTCATACTGGTCGTGGCGGTGCTGCATATCGTCAACAACCTCGCCGTGCCGGTCTCGCTCGGCCATGCCAAGAGCTACTCGCTGTTCTCGGGCGTGCAGGATGCGATGACCCAGTGGTGGTACGGCCACAACGCCGTCGCGTTCTTCCTCACGGCCGGCTTCCTCGGCATGATGTATTACTACCTGCCCAAGCGCGCCGGGCGGCCGCTTTTCTCATACCGGCTTTCGATCATCAGCTTCTGGGGCATCACCTTCATGTATATGTGGGCGGGCTCGCACCATCTGCACTACACGGCCCTGCCGCAATGGGTGCAGACGCTGGGCATGACCTTCTCCGTCGTGCTGCTGGTGCCCTCCTGGGCCTCGGCCGGCAACGCGCTCGCCACGCTCAATGGCGCGTGGCACAAGGTCAGGGACGATGCGACCCTGCGCTTCATGATGGTCGCTGCCGTCTTCTACGGCCTGTCGACCTTCGAGGGATCGTTCATGGCGATCCGCGCCGTTAACTCGCTCTCGCACTATACCGACTGGACCGTAGGCCATGTGCATGCGGGCGCCCTGGGCTGGGTGGCGATGATCACCTTCGGCTCGATCTACGCGCTGGTGCCGTGGATGTGGAAGCAGGAAAGGATGTATTCTCCAAGGCTCGTGGAGGTGCATTTCTGGCTCGCGCTCGCGGGCACCGTCATCTACGTCTTTGCCATGTGGAATTCCGGCATCATCCAGGGGCTGATGTGGCGGACCTACAATGACAGCGGCACGCTGGCCTATTCCTTCGTCGACAGCCTCGTGGCGATGCATCCTTATTACATTGCACGCACCGTGGGCGGCCTGTTCTTCCTCGCGGGCGCGGTGGTCGGTTCCTACAATGTCTGGATGACGATCCGCATGTCGCGGCTGGGAGCGGGAGAGCACAACGCCGAGGCGGATTTGCCCGCCATCCAGCCTTCGGGCGCAGCCGTCCAGCCAGGGGAGTAGTCGATCATGGCCGAATTCCATCGCAAGCTGGAGCGCAGCGCCATCGGCTTCGTACTGGCCATCGTCGGGGTTTCCGCGATCGGCGGCTTCGTCGAGATCGCCCCGCTGTTCACCATCCATGAGACGGTCGAGGAGGCGCCCGACATGCGCGTCTACACGCCGCTCGAACTGGCCGGGCGCAACATCTATATCCGTGAGGGCTGCTACGCCTGCCATTCGCAGATGATCCGCACCCTGCGCGACGAGGTCGAACGCTACGGGCCGTACTCCCTGGCGGTCGAGTCGCAATACGATCATCCCATGCTGTGGGGATCGAAGCGCACCGGCCCCGATCTGGCGCGGCTCGGCGGTAAATATTCGGATGCGTGGCATGTCGCGCATCTCAACAATCCGCGCGATGTGGTGCCGGAGTCGGTCATGCCGCGCTACGGCTGGCTCCAGCGCAATACGCTCCGGGTCGACGATCTCGGTCAGCATCTCGCCGCTCAGCGCGCGGTCGGCGTGCCCTACACGGACGAGATGATCCAAAATGCCACAGCCGACGCCTTCGGTCAGGCGACACCGGACAGCGACGTCTCCGGCGTCACGGAGAGGTACGGCGCTGCAACCAATGTCCGTGCCTTCGACGGCGATCCGGCACGGGTCACGGAGATGGATGCGCTGGTCGCCTATCTCCAGATTCTCGGCAAGCTCACCGACGCCGCGTTCCAGCAGACGGCTGCCGCGGAGGAATGAGGCGATGGAACTCGATCATGAATCGGTCGTCGCTTTCGCCAAGAGCTGGGGGCTGTTCTACCTGCTGGCGCTGGCGGCGGCAGTGCTGATCTACACCTTCTGGCCGTCGAACAGGAAACGCTTCGACCGTGCCAAGAACAGCATTCTGGACAAGGACGACAGGCCGGGGGACTAGGCGATGGCAACCGAAAAGCTTGATCCCGTAACGGGCCGCATGACCACCGGGCATGAGTGGAACGGCATCGAGGAACTCAACACCCCGGTGCCGCGCATCGTGCTCTTCTTCCTCGCCGCCGGCATAGTGTTCTCCGTGGTCTATTGGGTTCTGATGCCGGCCTGGCCGCTCGGCTGGACCTATACGAGAGGGTTGCTCGGCATGGACCAGCGCAATGTGGTGACGCGGCAGGTCGAGGAGGCGGCCGCCGAGCGGGCCGCGGCCTGGACGGAAAAAGTGGCTGCCGCGAGCTATTCGGAAGCATTGGCGGACGAGACGCTGATGCGCCACGTGCGCGAGACTGGCCGGACGCTTTTCGCCGACAATTGCGCTGCCTGCCACGGCGTCAGCGCGACCGGCGGCCCCGGCTTCCCCGACCTGACGGCAAAGGCGTGGCTGTGGGGCGGCGAACCGGAGACGATCGAGGAAACGATCCGGGTCGGCATCAACTCGACCAACAGCGATACGCGCATCTCACAGATGCTGGCGTTCGGGCGCGACGGCATCCTCTCGCGCGAGCAGATCGGCGATGTCGTCGCCTATGTCCGGTCCTTTTCCGCAGGTGGCGCTCGGGCTGGCGATGATGAGAAACTGTCAGCCGGCAAGGAAATATTCGCCGCCAATTGCGCGTCCTGTCATGGCGAGGATGCCCGGGGCAACTACGAATTCGGCGCCCCGGACCTCACGGACGATCACTGGATCTATGGCGGCGATCTCCAGACGGTCCATTCGACGGTCTATGGCGGCCGTCAAGGCCACATGCCGAACTGGGGCGGACGGCTCGCGCCGGCAGACATCAGGATACTGACCCTCTATGTCTATTCGATGGGAGCCGGCGCACCATGATGGCCACGCGGAAAAAGGCGTTCGCCGCGCCGCGCACAGGGCTGCCGGGCTGGAAAATCCTTGCATTGACGGGTGCTCTGGCCGTCGTACTGGTGCTGCTGGCCGCCAACGCGCATCTGGCCTACGTCGCGTTCGTCTCGCAGCCCGATTGCGTGCCGCATCTGAAGAATGCCGGGGAAGGCGGGATATATCGCGCCGCCCGATCGTCGTGCTGAGGGAGAATGGACATGGGTACGCTCGACCGCGCTGAAACCGCTCCCATACCGCTCGCCGAACAGCGACGGCGCCATCTGCCGGCAGGGGCGGCCCTGGGCTGGCTGGGGAAAGGCTGGCGCGACCTGTGGAACCGCCCGACGCCCAGCCTTGCCTATGGAATAGCCGTGTTCGCGGTTTCCATTGCCATCGTATGGGGCCTGATCGCACTTGAACTGGATTATATCCTGTTCCCGGCATTGGCCGGCTTCATGGTCGTCGGCCCGCTGATCGCCATCGGCCTCTATCAGAAGAGCCGGGACATCGAGGCGGGGGAAGCCGTCAGCCTGGGCCGGATGGTATTCGTGCAGCCGGCTTCCGGTCCGCAGGTGTGGTTCACCGGCGCCATCCTTTGCCTGCTGATGCTTGTCTGGATGCGCGCCGCTGTCATCATCTATGCATTGTTCTTCGGGCTCAGGCCGTTTCCGGGTCTCGACAACATCGTTTCGACCCTGCTGAACACGCCGGAAGGCTGGGGTATGCTGGCCGTCGGCACTGTGGTCGGCGGGTTGTTCGCGGCCTTCTCGTTCGCCATCAGCACCTTCGCGGTGCCGATGCTTCTCAATGAGCGGACAGATGCCTTTACGGCGATGGGCACGAGCATTTCGCTGGTATGGAACAATCTGCCGGTGATGCTTGCCTGGGGCACGATCGTGCTCGTCCTGTTCATCGTCTGTGTGGCCACGGGCCTTGCCGGCCTGATCATCGCATTCCCGCTGCTCGGCCATGCGACATGGCATAGCTACAGGGCGATAAGGTGAGCTGCTGCGCGCCCGGGGCGGAAGGCGGCCTGGAGATAGGCCGGCCGCCGTCGCGGGAGGAGATATACCTCGCCAGCCGCGATCTGGGCGGGGGGCTGCGCCAGACAGATCTCTCGGTGCCGCAGGTTCATTGCGCGGCCTGTATCCGCTCGGTCGAAGGCGCGCTGTCGCAGCTTCCGTCCGTCGAGCATGCGCGTGTCAACCTTTCGACGAAGCGCGTGGCGGTGAAATGGCGCGGCGAAATCCCGCCGCCCGTCGTCGAGGCGCTCGCAGGCGCGGGCTACGCGGCGCATATCTTCGAGGCCGAGGCGGACAAGCCGGACCCGGAACTTTCGAAGCTCCTGCGCGCTCTGGCGGTGGCCGGCTTCGCCGCCATGAACATCATGCTCCTGTCCGTGTCGGTCTGGTCGGGAGCGGAAGCGGAGACGCGTCAGGCTTTTCACTGGATTTCGGCGGCGCTCGCCTTGCCCTGCCTCCTATATTCCGGGCGCATCTTCTTCCGGTCGGCATGGCGCGCGCTGCGCCACGGCCGGTCCAATATGGATGTGCCCATATCCATCGGCATCGCACTCGCCTTCGGGCTGAGCCTCTACGACACCATCCATGAGGGCGAGCACGCCTATTTCGACGCCGCGACATCGCTGATCTTCTTCCTGCTGATCGGCCGCGCGCTGGACTACGTGATGCGCGAGAAGGCTCGCACGGCAGTCCGTGGCCTGATGCGGCTCGCACCGCGCGGCGCGGTCGTGCTGCGGCCCGATGGCAGCCGCGATTTCCTGCCCGTGGGCGAGATCGAGCCGCGAATGAGGATCGCGCTGGCAGCTGGCGACCGGGTTCCGGTTGACGGCATTGTCGAGGAGGGAAGCTCCGATATCGACTGCGCCATAGCCACAGGGGAAAGCGTTGCTCAACCCGTGCGGAGGGGGTCGAAGGTGACTGCCGGAACCCTCAACCTGACCGGACCGCTGGTAATTGCCGCGACCGCCAGCGCCGATGCCTCGTTCCTGGCGGAGATGGTCCGGCTCATGGAAGCCGCCGAGGGCGGCCGCGCCCGCTACCGGCGTCTGGCGGACCGGGCCGCGCAGCTCTATTCGCCCATCGTCCACGCCACCGCCTTCCTGACCTTCCTCGGCTGGATGACCGCGACGGGCGACTGGCACCGCGCCATTACCGTGGCCATTGCCGTCCTCATCATCACATGCCCATGCGCGCTGGGACTGGCGGTGCCCATCGTGCAGGTGGTCGCGGCGCGCCGGCTGTTCGAAAACGGCATCATGGTGAAGGATGGCTCCGGCATCGAGCGTCTGGCGCAGGCCGATACCGTCGTGTTCGACAAGACCGGCACGCTGACCGCGGGGCGGCCAAGGCTGGCCGGCGTGGAAAGCGCGGATAAGGACGCGCTCGCCATTGCAGCGGCTCTTGCCGCGCGTTCCAGCCATCCGCTTTCGCGCGCGCTCGCCGCTGCCGGCGGCGACGTTGAGCTGGCCGCACGGCTTTCCGGTCTGTCCGAGCATGCCGGGCTGGGCATGGAAGCGAGGCTGGATGGAGCGGCCTACCGTCTCGGCCGTGCCGGATGGGCGCTGGAGGACGGCGATGCGCAGGCGGCTGGCACTGTGCTTTCGCGTAACGGGTGGCTCGTCGCCCGCTTCACCTTCGAGGACACGCCCCGGCGCGATGCGAAGGCCGCTGTGCGGGCGCTGCGCGAGGCTGGATTGAAAATGCTGATCCTGTCCGGCGACGGCATCGCAGCGGTGTCGCAAACGGCGCGGCAACTCGGCATCGACGATTTTGCGGCAAATCTGCTTCCCTCGGACAAGCTGAGCCGGCTCGCCGCCCTTGCGGCACGGGGCAACAAGACGCTGATGGTCGGAGATGGGTTGAACGACGCGCCTGCGCTGGCGGCGGCCCATGTGTCGATGGCGCCCGCCACCGCCGCCGATATCGGCCGCAACGCGGCGGACTTCGTATTTCTGCGCGAGAGCCTTGACGCCGTACCCACGGCCCTCGCCGTCGCGCGCGAAGCAGGGCAACTCGTGCGGCAAAATTTCATTCTGGCGATCGCCTACAACGCCGTCGCGCTGCCGATCGCGATAGGCGGCCATGTCACGCCGTTGATCGCCGCGCTGGCCATGTCGCTGTCCTCCATCGTCGTGGTCGCCAATGCCCTGCGCCTGAAGGCCGGCAGGCCGCCGAAAGTGACGGCGGCGGCGACGCCTTCGTATCCGGTACCGGCCGAATGAACAGCCTGATCTTCCTTGTCCCTCTTGCCCTGCTTCTGGGAGCCGCCGCCCTCGCCGCCTTCCTGTGGAGCCTGCGGAGCGGCCAGTACGATGACCTCGACGGCGCGGCGGAGCGGATATTGCTCGACGACGAGGAATAAGGGTGCGCCGATCTGTCCCGGCTTGCGCCGCATAAAGATAGATTGACAATATATGTTTTAACCTGGACCATCGGAATTGATTGTCCCGACGAGGTGTCCCGGCCTGCCATAGGGCAGGATATCCGCCTGAACTGGAGAAACATGGAGATGAACGATCCCGTTGGCGGCCCCAGGTCGATCATCGTGGATGGCCGGCCCCTGCCGGAACTTCTGGATGAAGGCATGATCCGGGACGTCGTGCATGGCTTTTATGGCGAAATCCGCAAGGACGATCTGCTCGGCCCGATTTTCGGGCGTGCCATCGCGCCGGATGACTGGCCGCGCCATCTGGCCAAGATGTGCGATTTCTGGTCGTCGACCCTGTTGCGCACAGGGCGGTATGAGGGGCGGCCGCTGCCGCCGCATCTGGCCATTCCCGGTCTGGGCGAGGAGCATTTCCGGCGTTGGCTCAGCCTGTTTAGCGCGACGGTCCTTCGGCTGTGCCCGCCGGAGGTTGCACGGCTGTTCATGGATCGCGCCCTGCGCATCGCCCATTCGTTCCGGCTCGCAGTCGCTTTCAGCCGTGGCGAGGACACAATGCTCGTGGAGCCGATCACGGAGCAGAGCCTGACGGATGCCGCCTTGGGCGGGCGGCGGGCCTGAGATGCGGCTGACCAGTTTTTCCGACTATGCTCTCAGGATGCTGTTGTACGCGGCCTCGGCCAGCGGCCGCCTGATCACCATCGAGGAAGCGGCGCGCACCTTCAACGTATCAAGGACGCATTTGAACAAGGTTGCCAATACGCTGACGCGCGCCGGCTATCTCAAGGCCGTGCGGGGCCGTGCGGGCGGGCTTGCTCTGGGGCAGCCGGCGGATACCATCCGCATCGGCGACGTGCTGCGGCTGACTGAGCCGGATTTTGCCCTGGTCGAATGTTTCGCAACGGGCAACCAGTGCGTCATCACCGGAAGCTGCAAGCTCTCGCGGCTGCTGACGGAGGCCGTGGCCGCGTTTCAGGCGACACTGGATCGCCACACGCTGGCCGACGTCGCGCTTGCGCCGCCGGATTTCCTCGTCGGTATCGCCGCAAGCGACGGCACGGCCCCACTGACACCGGCCATATGACCGGGTGGGAAGGCGTTGCAGCCGCCAGCGGCAGGACGGACGCAAGCGATATATGATGCGCCGCGCCGGATAACCCCCGGTTGTCCTCCGAAAAGGCTCCGGCATGGCGAGACCCCTGCGAAGCGGTCGCGATCTTTTCGGGCGGGGCGGGAATAGCGTTCACCAATCATCAACCACGTTCGGTCAGGTTTGCCGGCATGTCCGAGATGATTCCCTTTCCCCTGAATTCCCGCCACAGCCTCCTCCGGTCCGTCGTGGACGATCTGGAACGGACGCATGGCGCCGCCGCCAATGAATTGTGGCGCCGGCGCATCGCGGCCATCGTGGCCGAGCTGAGGGCCTCCGGGCTTTCGGACGATGCGATCCGCGGCGAGATCTATGATTTCCAGGATGCCGTCCAGGCGGAGCTGCGCAACAGGATGCCGCTGGGCACGACCGCCGGAAGCGTCGCCTGATTCCCGGGGCCTGACCCGGAGCGTATCGCGATCTTCCAGCTTCGCGCCGTGTGCCACAGCTTCCCGATTTCACGCATGTCCTTCTCCCGAAGCCGGTGCACGCTTTCGGGAGACATGCCTAGAGCCAGCCGCGCCGCTTGAAATAGAGGAACGGCAGCAGCGCCGACAGCGCCATCAGCCCGATGGCGAATGGATAGCCCAACTTCCAGCTCAGCTCGGGCATGATGGCGAAGTTCATGCCGTAGACCGAGGCCACCAACGTCGGCGGCAGGAATACGACCGCTGCCACCGAGAATATCTTGATGATCTGGTTCTGCTCGAGATTGATGAGGCCGAGCGTGGCGTCGAGCAGGAAGTTGATCCTCGCCGTCAGCGCCCGCGCGTGGTCGCCGAGGGAGAGCGCGTCGCGCTGGATCAGCTTGATCATCTGGCGCACCTCCTTGGCCGAGCGCGCCGGGCGCATGTCGGTGGCGGTGCGATAGGTGACGAGCCGCGATATGCTGACGAGGCTCTCCTGGATCATCGTCAGCAGTTCGGCCTTCTGGCCCAGATGGCGCACGAGCGATTGCAGGTCGCCCTGCTTCTTGTTGGCCTTGGCGTTGCTGTTGCGGAACACGTCGCGCGAGATCAGGTCGATCTCGTTGCCCACCCTCTCGAGCGTGTCGGCCACACGGTCTATCAGCAATTCGATGATGCCCAGCATCACATGCTCGCCCGAGGCGCAGGGGGCGTTCCTGGCGCGGGTGGCGCGCGACATGTAGGCCTGGAACGGCTTCGGCTCGGAGTGGCGCACCGTGACCAGCGTGGCTCCCTTGAGGATGAAGGTCACCGGCGTCTTGGCCGGCTCGTCCGTATCGAGATTGGCAAGCACCGTGACGGTCATGAACTCCGCGTCGTCCTCGCTGTAGAGGCGGGAAGACAGTTCGATCTCCTCCATCTCGTCGCGGGACGGGATGGCGAGGCCGAGCAGCTTCTCCACCCGGCCGCTTTCCTCTGCGGTGGGGCGGAGCAGGTCGATCCAGACGAGATCGGAGCTTTCGTCGGGGAGGTCTATGCGGAGGATGCGGTCCGCTTCTTTCCTGAAGATGCGCAGCATGTTGATTTCCTGGCCGTGCTGCCCGGCCAGGAAAGACGTGCGAACGTCAGGCCCGCCGGGGCATCGGAATTATCGAAGACGGACTTCGACTGTAGGGGTTCATGGGGTTGTCTTTTATTGTGGCGGGGCTGGCGGGCTGGGGAGAGATCAATCCGGCGAAGGGCTGACATGGGCCGCGGCGATGCGCCAGCCCTCGGGCATTCGCGCCCATGTCTGCGATTGTCGGCTGACCCGTCCGTCGGGGCTGCGGATCAGCGCGTTGGTGGTGGCGACATCCTCTCCCAGCGCGGTAATGGCGACGCGCTCGATCACGCGGCCGCCACCCGAGCCCTTCCATTTCTTGGAGCGGAAGGCCGAAATCTCGCCATATCCGAACAATGTCTCCGAGGGACCGAAACGGATGGTGGAATCGGAGTTCCAGAAGAAGCCGTTCAGGGCTTCCGCGTCGCCGTCATCCAGCGCCTTGTTGTAGCGCGTGAAGGAATCCAGCACCTCGGCCACCACGCCGGCGTCGTTGATCTTCTCTATCATCTGCATTCTCCTCGGTCGTTTCAGCCGAGCGGCGGCACGGTCGATGGCGGGTGGCGGTGGTGGGTCGCCTGCTCGTAGGCATAGGCGATCTCGATCAGCGTCGGCTCGTTCCACGGCCTGCCGACGATCTGAAGCCCGGACGGCAGGTCTTCATAGGTGTAGCCCATCGGCACGGCCATTGCAGGCCAGTGAAGGCCCGAAGCGATCCACGTATTCGCGCCGGCGGGCATGATGTTGCGGTCGCCGTTCAGCTTGGGCGGATAGCTGGCCACCGGCAGCACGAAGGCGTCGATGCCCGCCTTTTCCATCGCGGCGGCATAGACCTTGCGCATCTCGATCTCGTCGGCTTCAAGCTTGTGGACGACGGGATCTTCACGCGGGGCAGGCGCCGGCACGGTCGCGCGCAGGCTGCCCTCATGCACCGGATGGAACTTTTCCGCGTCCATCACTGCGGCCAGTGTCTTGGGAAACTCCGGTCCGGTCGTGGCGAGATAGCGTTCAATGGCCGCCTTGACCTCGCTCAGCGGATGCGAGCGTGGCGGGAACTGCTCGAACTCCGGCACCACGAAGGGATCGACGATGATGGCGCCGGCGGCGCGCATGTCCTCCACGGCCTTGTCCAGCAATGCGGTTACCTGCGGGTCGGCCTTGTCCGGCGTGAAGGCTTGCCGCAGCACGCCGATCTTCTTGCCCTGCAACCCGTCAGCCTTGAGAAACGGCGCATAGCTGGGCGGGATGTGGCCCTCGGCATTGGCGGTGGCCGGATCGGCGGGATCGACGCCCGCGATCACGTCGAGCAGGGCGACCAGGTCGGTAACGCTGCGCGCCATCGGGCCTGCGGTGTCGCGCCCGTCATAAAGTCCGACCATGCCGGCGCGGGAGACGAGCGCCCAGCTTGGACGCAGGCCCACCAGCGCATTGTTGGATGAGGGATTGCGGATCGAGCCGAACGTGTCCGAACCGAGCCCCACCACGCCGAAGCTTGCCGCGAGCCCGTTGCCTGTCCCGCCGGACGATCCGCCCGTGGCGTGCGCTGTGTTGTAGGGGTTGCGCGCAAAGGCCGGCAGCACCGAGTTGATGTTGTCGAAGCCGCCGCGCGCCCATTCCGACATGGTCGTCTTGGCGAGGATGATCGCGCCCGCGGCACGCAGCTTGGCAACCGCGGTGGAATCCTTCTGCGGCACCCAGCCGATCAGCGCGGAGGAACCGCCCGTCGTCTGCAAGCCGGCCACGTCGTAATTGTCCTTGATGAGGACGGGTATGCCGTGCAGCGCACCCTTGAACTCGCCGGTCGCCGCGAAAGCGGTGTCGAGAGCTTCCGCGTCGGCCAGCGCGTCGGGATTGATCACCACGATGGACCAGAGCTGCGGCCCCTTGCGGTCATAGGCGGCGATGCGATCCAGGAAGGCTTGCGTCACGGCCTTCGCGGTCGTGACGCCGGCCCGATAGGCCGCATGTATTTCGGCGACCGATTTTTCCTCGACGCCGAACCTGACTGCTGCATCCATTATTCGGTTACCTCGATGGGCGTGAAGTCCTGATACCAGTTGCGGGCCTGCACGAAGCCCTTGAGCTTCGGCGACAGGGCGCGCGGGTTGGTGTCGTGAACGACCAGCAGCGCGGCCGCGTCGTTGGTCAGCACCTCGTTGACCTTGGCCAGTGCGGCTTCCTGCTTTTCCGGATCGAACTCGGCGCGGGCCGCAGCCAGCGCGGCGTCGAATTCGGGATTGTTGTAGAAGCCGAAATTGCTGCCATTGGGCGGAGCAAAAGTCGAGGTGTAGGAGACGATGCCGGAGGGCGGGTCCTGCATGGTCATGGCGACGTTGAGGCCGTTGGTGCCGACTTCCTTGGCGCCTTGGCGCAGCATGGTGATCATGGTGGTGAAGTCGCGCACGTCGTATTCGACGTCGATCCCGACATCCTTCAGATTGGCCTGGATGATCTCGTTCATCGACAGCGGCACCATCTGGCCGCCGCCGGACGAAGAGATGGTGATTTTCAGCTTGACCGGATTTTCAGGGCCGTAGCCCGCCTCCGCCAGCAGGGCCTTGGCCGCCTCGGGATCGTACTTGATCTCGAATTCCGGCTTGCCGAACCAGGGCGCGTCCGGCGGCGCGAAGCCCTTGGCGGCCGTGGCATGCCCGCCGAGGAAATCGACGATGGCGTCGCGGTCGATGGCCAGGTTGGCTGCCTTGCGGATGCGGATGTCGGAGAAGGGGGAATCCTCGGTGAAGCTGATGCGCCAGAGCCAGGTGTGAGGATAAGTATTTTCGACGATGTTGAAGCCGGCTGCCTCGAGCGCGGGTATGGCGTCGGGCGGCAACGTATCCACCAGGTCGACCTGCCCGGAGCGCAGCGCCGCGATGCGCGTATTGGCGTCGGGCACCGGCAGGATGAACAGATCCTTGGTCTTGGGAACGCGGTTGGGGTCCCAGTAATTCTCGTTGGCTTCCAGATGTAGTTCCGTTCCCGGATTGAGTGACACGAACTTGTAAGGGCCGGTGCCGGACGGATTCTCGGCAAACTTCTTCCAGTCGCCGTCCAGTTCCGCGTAGCGCGCCGGGCTTACGAAAAAGAGCGTTGACAGCTCGTGAAGCAGGAAGCTGTTGGGCGTCCTGGTTTCGATATAGATCGTATAGTCGTCGATCTTGCCGTAGGATTCGATGGATGCCGTACGCGAGCCGGCCGAACTGGCGCGTGCGCCATCGAACTGGGGCGCGTCCTTGTTCTTGAACCCGTCGAGGTTCCAGATCGCGGCGTCGGCATTCCACGGCGAGCCGTCATGGAAGCTCGCCTGACGCAGCTTGAATATCCACCGCTTGGGGTTGGCGGGATCGACCGACCAGGACTCGGCCAGGCTGGGGATCAGGCGGGAAGGCTCCGTCGCCGACGACATGTCCCACCGGACGAGGGGATCGAAGATGGTGTAGCCGCCGAACCGCACGCCTTCGAAACCGCCGCTTGGGACTCCCCACAGGTTCGGGATGTCGCTCAGCGCGCTCGCTATGCGCAGCGCCTCTTGCGCCTGCGCGTGATGCGGGACGAGGGCAAGCGTGGCCGCACCCAGCAGCGAGACACCCGCCACCATGCCACGAAGGGCCTTTGCGAAACTCGATCTTTTCATTTCTGACAATCCTTTACGAGGTCATTTCCGGAACGGCGGCGAGGAGGCCCGCGGTCGTGCGGACCTCCGCCGTCAGGCCCGCACATCCATGGCCGTCCGCAACCCGTCGCTGACGAAGTTGAAGCAGACGCTGGTGAGAAAGATGCAGACGCCGGGCAGGGTCGCGATCAGCGGCTGCGTGTAGATGGCGGTGCGCAGCGTGTTGAGCATCAGGCCCCATTCCGGGTCCGGCGGCTTGATGCCGAGGCCGAGGAACGACAGGCCGGACGCCACGATCATCGACACGCCGACGAGGCTGGTCGCGTAGACGAAGATCGGCCCGAGCACGTTGGGCAGGACGTGCACCATGACGATGGAGGTCGGCCCGGCCCCCGTGGCGCGTGCCGCCTCCGCATAGTCGAGGTTGCGCACGCCGGTGGTGACGCTCTCCGCCACGCGGATGATCGGGGGGATAAAGACGATGGTCAGCGACATGATGGCGTTGGCGATGCCCGCGCCCAGCGAGCCGCTGACGGCGACCGCCAGAAGCACCGAGGGGAAGGCGTAGAACACGTCGGTGACGCGCATGATCGCCATGTTGATCTTGCCGCCGGCAAAGCCTGCGATGATGCCGATCCCGCCGCCGATGACGAACGCCAGCACGACCGGCGTGATGCCGACGAACCAGGAATAGCGTCCGCCGTAGAGCAGGCGGCTCAGCATGTCGCGGCCCAGCTCGTCGGTGCCGAGCAGGTGCCCCGGCGTGCCGACGGGCTTGAGTCGGCGGGCGATGCTGCCGTCCGTAGGCCCCCACGGCGCGATCAGTGGCGCGAACACGATGAGCACGGTCATCACGATGAGGATCGCGCCGCAGACAAGGGTCATCTTGTCGCGCAGCAGGCGTCGCCCGACTCCCCGCCAGTAAGTGTCTTCCCGCGCGATCTTGCGGGTAGCCGCGGGCGTGGCGGCGACTTCGTTGGAGAAGGTGGTGCTCATCGGCGGCTGATCCTGGGGTCGATGGCTGTCTGGACAAGATCCACAAGCAGGTTGAGGACCACGAAGAAGAGGGCGAGCACGAGCGTGGTCGCCTGAAGCACGGGTATGTCGCGCTGGAAGATCGCGGTGTTGAGCATCATGCCCGTGCCCGGCCAGGCGAACACCGTCTCCACCAGAATGGAGCCGCCCATCAGATTGGCGAGCTGCAGGCCGATGACGGCGAGCACGGTCGGCGCGGCGTTCTTGACGACATGCCACACGATGCCACGCCGGCGCATGCCCTTGCCGCGCAGCGTGGTGATGTAATCCTGGCTCATGATGTCGCTGACGAGGCCACGCACGGTGCGCGTCACGATGCCGGCGGGAATGACGGCGAGGGTGAGCGAGGGCAGGATCAGGTAGCGTATATGCGCCCAGTCCCAAGCCCATTCGGTCGAGCCGCCGGGGCCGGCGCCCATGGCCGGCAGCAGGTTCATGTTCACCGAGAAGATGATGACCATGACCATGCCGAGCCAGTAATGCGGCACGGAAACGCCGGCGACCGCCGTTCCGAGCAGGATCCGGTCTATCCAGGTGCCGCGATAGACGCCGGCGAGGCCGCCGAACACGCAGCCCAGCACGAAGCCGAGCAGCCCGCCCGTGCAGGCAAGGATGAAGGTCGCGCCGCTGGCCGAGACGAGATCGGGCAGGACCGGCCGTCCCTTGATCAGCGAGGTGCCGAAATCGCCTTGGGCGACCTTGGCCAGCCAGACGCCGAACTGGACCGGCAATGGCCGGTCAAGGCCATATTCGGCGCGCACGCGGTCGATGACCTCCTGCGGCGTGTCGGGCTGCACCATGGCGTCGATGGGATCGCCCGGCGCGATGTGCACGAGCATGAAGCAGACCAGGCTGACTGCCAGCGAGATGGGAATGATGTAGATGATGCGGCGGAATATGTAATAGAGCACCTTGTTCGTCCTCGGCTGGGAGTTGGCAGGGGCGAATGGGTTTGTCGTTCAGGCTGCGGCGACTTCCTCGGCCTTGACGCAACGGACGGCACGGCCTTCCGCCGGGTAGCGGAAATCGGGAACGTGCTCGCGGCACGCGTCCCCGACATATTGGCAGCGTGGCGCGAACGCGCAGCCCGGTATCGGGAAGCGCAGGTCGGGCGGCGAGCCGGGAATGGTGGTGAGCCGCTTGCCGCGATTGCCGGCATGCACGGTGGCTCCCATCAGGCCCTGCGCGTAGGGATGCAGCGGCTTGGCCATCACGTCGGTCACGGATCCCAGTTCCACCATGCGTCCGGCATACATGACCGCGATGCGGTCGGCGATTTCCCCGGCCACGCCCAGATCGTGCGTGACGAAGACGACGCCCATGCCGAGTTCCTGTTGCAGGCGCCGCAGCAGGAGAAGGATCTGGATCTGCACCGTGGCATCGAGCGCCGTGGTCGGCTCGTCCGCGAGAAGCAGCTTCGGCCGGCAGGATATGGCCATGGCGATCATGGCGCGCTGGCGCAGGCCGCCGGAAAGCTCGTGCGGATAGGCGCCGAGCCGCCGCTTGGCGGATGGAATCTGCACGAGCTCGAGCAGGTCCAGCGCCTTCTTCTCCGCTTCTCTGTAGCCGATGCCTTCGTGCCGCATCAGCGTTTCGCCGATCTGCTGCCCGATGGTGAATACCGGATCCAACGCCGTCATAGGCTCCTGGAAGATCATCGACACGACCTTGCCGCGCATCGCCGAAAGCTTCGCGTCGGAAATGGTCATCATGTCGTTGCCGGCAACGTTGAGCTCGCCGCTCATGACGGTCTTGCCCTTGGGATTGAGCTGCATGAGCGCGCGCAGCGTCACCGATTTGCCGGAACCGCTCTCCCCGAGGATGCAGAGCACCTCGCCTTCGACGAGGTCGAGATCGATGCCGTTGACGGCTTTGACGGTTGAGTCGCGTGACACGAAGCTGACATGCAGGTCGCGCGCGCGGACGAGTGGTTGGACGGCCATCACGCCACCATCCTTTCGCTTTCGGCATAGCCGCTGTTCGGCGTGACTGCATGGCAGGCCGTTTCGTGGGCGTTGTCCTCCGAGGCCAGCGGCGGAATCTTCTCTGCGCAGACAGCGCGCGCCATCACGCAGCGCGTGCGGAAACGGCAGCCGGACGGCGGATTGATCGGATTCGGCGGATCGCCTCTCAGCGGCGGCTCGGTGCGGCGGCGCGCGGGGTCCATGGACGGACGGCTCGCCAGAAGGGCGCGGGTGTAGGGATGGGCCGGCGCGCGGAATATATCTCCCACCGGCCCGACCTCCGCGACCTTGCCGAGATACATGACCAGCACACGGTCCGCGACGTGCTCGACTACGTTGAGGTCGTGGCTGATGAACAGGTAGGTCAGCCCGAACTGTTCCTTGAGATCGAGCAGCAAATTGAGCACCTGCGCCTCGACCGACTTGTCGAGCGCGGAAACGGGCTCGTCGAGGATGATGAGGCGCGGCTGCAGCGCCAGCGCGCGGGCGATGTTGACGCGCTGCCGCTGGCCGCCCGAAAGCTCGTGCGGGAAACGGCGCGCATACTGGCCGGGCGCGAGACCGACGGCCTCGAGCAGATCATGCGCGCGCTCCACGGCCTTGCTGCGCGAGACGCCGTGGACCTGCGGGGCGTAGGCGATGGATTCCTCGATTGTGAGGCGCGGATTGAGCGAGGAATAGCTGTCCTGGAATACCATCTGCACCTGGCGGCGATATTCCTTCAGGCTGATGCCGCCCGTGGCGCCGACGAGGTCGCCATCGAAAACGATCTCGCCCGCAGTCGGCTCGATGAGCGACATGATGAGCCGTGAGGCGGTGGACTTCCCGCAGCCGGACTCGCCGACGATTCCGAGTGTCTCGCGTTTTCCGATGGTGAGGTCCAGGCCATCCACGGCCCGCACCACCTGCTTGCCGCCGGTCATTATGGAGCCGATCGGAAAATGCTTCATCAGCCCTTTTACGATCAGTAGAGGCTGGGCTGGGCCGCCACGATCCGGCAATTGCTCAAGATCAGACATATGTTCCCCTTCCTGATGCTGGAAGTTGTTCTTTTATTGTTTGCCGATTCCAACAGATTTGATCTTTGTCAGATCGACAAGTTCATGAAATTTCACGTTTACCTTGCGTAATTATATGAAATTACGCGAATTCTACTTCAAAGGGAGTTTGATCCCGCAGACTTTGAGTGTCAAGCACATTTCTTGTGCAATTTTCTTATTGCATACTATTTAGGCAAAATGCTCCCTTGAGGTGCGCTTCGCCTGAAGGGAACCCGGCCGCCGATCCGGCGGCCGGGCAGTTTCGTCATCCTCTCATCGGGATCGGTCCGAAGGCTGGCGGGGGCACCCGCCGCTTCGAGGCGTTCTCGTAGGAGGAGGCGATCCTGAGCTGGAGGTCTTCCTTGCCCGGCTCCGCGCGGAACACGAAGGAGAAAGGCAAGCCGGGTTCCGGCAGCTCGGTCGGAACGTCGGAGAGTGTCGGCACGTAGCGCATCCCGTCCTCGCTGAGCTTCAGCACCGGATCGTAGACCGTGCGCACGAAGCCCGCCGGGATCAGCACTTCGGTCAGGCCGGCATTGGGACCGTACATGGACTCGGTGCGGATGTTCTGGATCGTGCCCGGCTCCTGCGCGCCGCCGATCTTTGCCGGCGGAAGCGGCGTATGCAGCCGGACCAGCACGTCGAGCTTGTTCTCCAGTATGACCATCATATCGGTGCGGCGCAGCAGTTCGCGCAGCATGATGCGCTCGTTGACGCCCTGCCGTCCGTCGAGCGGGTTGCGGGGGTCTACTGTCTCCTGCCAGTTCAGGAAGGCCGCGCGCTGGTCGTCGCCCCAGTATTTGGAACGCTTGTTCAGCTCCTCGAAGTTGATGAGCGTCTCGGTGACGCCCTTCTCCGCCCAGTCCCGCGCCCGGCGCGTCATATATTGCGGCAGGTGGTAGCGGAATGTCTTGGCCAGTTCCTGCTGCTGGACGGTCGGAATGTCGAGGTTGGAGGGCGGCGTGATCTGGCCGTCGGCGAGCGCGACGAGATAGTCGATCGGCTTCATGCTGCCGCTGCCGAACACCTTGCCGGGGAAGAATTCCGTCGGCTCGATGGCGTCGGCGAACTCCTTGAACAGCGGCTGCCCGTCCGGCTTGAGGCGGAACAGCAGGTCGGGCATGAACACCGGCACCAGTCGAGCCAGTGCGGTGCGGAAATCGACCTTCATCTGCTCGATCTCCGGATCGGGCGTCCAGCGCGGATCGGAGGATTCCACCAGCGTCGCGCCAAGGTGATCCCGGAGAACCGCCTTCATCTCCTTCGCCGCGGCGACGGTGATCGGCTCCGCGGCCTTCGAGCCGGCGCTGATCATGGATTCCCGGATGACGCCGAGGCGCACGCCCTTCAGCGCGCCCTTCTCGCCGCTGCCCTTGGCATGGCTGAGGTAGGGCGTGCTGAGGACCGAGCTGCGCGGCACGGTGGTGAAGGGATCGCGCGGATCGTAGTAGCCGTTTTCCGGGTCCTTGAGGGCGTCGAGCACCTTGGCGGCATCGGCGATCTTGCGGGCGTGGATGCCGGTGCGGTCGCAATAGATATCCGCGCCGATCGCGCCGCCGTCGAAGCCGATCATGGCCTTGTGCGGCAGGATCAGGGCGATGGAGTTGTGGTTGGACGGGCCGCGGCAGGAAGCGCGCGTCTCCTCGCCGAGGCTGATCATGCACAGATTGGCACTGACCGAGACGCCCGAGCCGGAGCTGGAGCCGAGCGAGGCGGCACGGGTGGTGTCGTAGGGATTGGACGGGTTGCCGCCCCAGCTCGAACGCTGGTAGCCGAGCACGGAGGGCAGGATCTTGTCCGGCTTGTTGCGCCCGCCGGGGTCGCCGGCACGGCCGTTATATTCGGTGTTCACCGCCTTGGCGAAGATGATGCCGCCTTTCTTGCGGATCTGGTCGACGAGCACATGGTCCTTGGCCGGGAAGTCGACATCGTAGGCCGCATCGCCGGCGCCGGTGGAGCGCATGTCCTTGCAGTCGAACGGATCCTTGAAGGAGAACACGACACCATAGAGCGGCAGCTTCTCCAGATCGGGGTTGGTGCCGTATTCGGCGTCGAGCGCGGCGGCTGTCTCCAGCGCGTCGGGGTAATGGCGAAGGATTTCGGCGGCGGCTGGCGCGCCCTCGGGCAGCGGGCCGTCATCGGGATGGCGGTCGAAATCGCCCTTGCACGTCACGGAGCGTTCGCCGCGGATGTTGAGCGTCCCCAGGGCGTTGACCTGGCCGGCGTTCGGGATGCCGACGATCATGCCATATTGCTGCATCACGGTCGGATCGGAAGCCGTGGGCTCCATACGGCCGAACTCGAGCGGCGGACCCTTGTACTTGTCGACGTCCGGCAGGTAGTCGGTGACCTTCAGCGTCTTGGTCGGGAACTTGAGCGGCGCAGTGGCGCGCACCGTGCCCGTCGCCTCGGGGATGTCGGCGCCATCCTCTGTCACCAGCATGCTCGAGACGCCGTTGAAGGCGCGCGCGCGGTCGATATAGTGCTGCACGATCTGGACGACCGTGATCTCGCCGGCCTTGATGGCGGCGTGCATCTCGTCGATGGTCGCTTCCTCAAGCTGGAACGGCTTGCGGTACGCTTCCGTGGCCGTGGATGGGGAAATGTGTTCGTTCATGGTCAGTGTCCTTGCGGCGGCCTTGAATCGCTGCTGTTGGCCCGTGTCGGGCAGTGAAGGGACAAGCCGGTGATGGGCGCGGGCCTGCGTCCGGGCGTCAGCCGGGCTCAGTCCGTCACGTCAACGGCCCCGAAGCCCGGAATCATGCTCGCGACGCCGCGCATGCATCCGGTACGAAGCGGCATTCGGTCCGTGGACCGAAACTGTTTCGATTGATCCGCCGAACCGTCGCTGGAGCTCTCGGATGCCCCTCATGGATCAGCGTTATATGGAAACCTGACCACGGCGCCGGGCTTTGTCAAGTAGCTTGATAAAAAATCAAGTGCCCGCTAAATGTGCGTTCGGAGGAAATGCAGCAGGGATCGGGCCAGCCACGCCAGGGAGGGTAAGGCGGCTTGTCGCAGGTCGCCTTTGTGAGCCACTCTGGAGTGGAGCGGGTGAGACTCGCCCCTTGCCGGGTTGTAGATTTTTGACCAGTCGCAGATCGATTCACCGAACCCTTGAGCTCGCATCGGCGGCGCACCGGCTCCGGCTGGCGCAAGAGGTTCACCTACCGATAAAAACCGTCCGCCCGCTCGACGGATGGACGCATCAAGGAAACTGACTTGGTTCAATCGAATGGAAACAGGCAGGCGGCGTCGCAATTGGTGGCCGAACTGCCGCTTGAGGACCGCGATTCTCCTCTCAGGCGCAGGCCGCGCGGCGAACAGGGCGGCATCCGCAACGAATACCGGATCGGCTCGAAGCTCAAGCATGCGCGCTTGCTCAAGGGGCATACGCTGAAGGAGCTGGCAGAAGTCGTGGGCTGTTCCGAAAGCATGCTGTCGAAGCTGGAAAACGAAAAGCTGACGCCATCGATCTCGTTCCTGCACCGGCTCGCCAGTGCGCTGGACACCAGCATCGCCGAATTATTCGCCGAGAGCGACAACCTTTCGGACGCGGTGCATCATTTTCCGCATGACCGCCGCGCCAGGATCGTCGAAAATCCCGAGCTTGGCCTTGCGGGCGCGTGGTACGAGCGCATCATTCCTGTGTCCAGGAGCGGGCTTCTGCAGGCCAATATCCTCAATATCCCGCCGGATATGCGCAGCGACAACGATGTCGATCACGTAGGCGAGGAACTGGGCTATCTGATCGAGGGCGAACTGGAGGTGCGGGTGGACGGCAAATGCTACACCTTGCGTCCCGGCGACTTGCTGTTTTTCCCGTCCTCGCTGCCGCACGGCTATCACAACAAGAGTGACAAGGTCGCTCGCATTCTCTGGGTCAACACGCCCCCGACCCTCTGAAGCATGTCGCGATCTTTCAGATTCGCGCCATGTGCTTCACCTTTTTGATTCGACGCATGTCTTTGGCCCGAAATCGGTGCCCACTTTCGGGAGACATGCTTTAGGCGGCAATGTTCCATTGTACCCGGAGCGCCGCGGAAGATGGAGAACATGCGCGATCCGAAGCGTATTGCCTAAAATTCAGGCTCATAATGATATTGCATATCTGGTATGCATAAAAGCAGACCTTGATCTTTACTCAAGTCACTTGACAACGATTTCCAACGCCATCACGGTTAGGGTGTCAATGGCAGCCGTCGCTCGGAAGACGGTTGGCCGTAGGTGCGGATGCCGGCGCTTTTGCCGAAAGGGAAAGCCGAACGCAGGCCGGACGTGAGGCCCGGGCCACGGGTCAGTGACGTCAAACCGTTGCCGGGCTGGCTTCTTGCCGGCCCTTCGGCGGATACGATGAACGCGAGTCCCGGTTTCGGGGCTGCGTCATCCTGACCGGACAGCTGCCTTTCTCGACGCGAAGGGCGAGACCGGAACCCAATTACTGGAAAACGGACAACCCCCATCCACAAGCGGGGGCCTGATATGTCGCGAACGAGACGTTCGCGGTTGGCGCATGCCGTCACCGGCAACGGGGCGGCGTGTGGGAAATAGACAAGGGCGGTGGGCGCCGGCTCCGGCGTGACGCCGCTTCAGGGGAAGAAGCGCCGGTGGGTAACAACAAACAAAGCGCGGGTTCTCGCCGCCTCCAGAAAAGGGAACTCTAAATGTTCAAGCTCAAGACATTGCTCCTAGCTGGCGCTGTCGCACTCATGACCGTGGGTGCCAACGCTCAGACGCTGCGTATCGCCATGACGACATCGGATGTCCCCACCACCGGCGGCATTCCGGACAATGGCAGCGAGGGTGGCCGCTTCGCCGGCTATACGATCTACGACGCCCTCGTGAACTGGGACTTCACCAAGGTGGATGCGCCGGCGGACCTCACGCCCGGCCTCGCAACCGAATGGCATATCGATCCCAACGACAACAAACGCTGGATCTTCACGATCCGCGACGGTGTCAAGTTTCATGACGGCTCGACGCTGACGGCTGCGGACATCATATGGAACCTCGACCGCCATCTGAACAAGGAAGCTCCGCAATACGACATCGCAGCGGCGGGCTATAGCTATACGCGGGACATCGCCTCTTACGAGCAGGTGGGTGACAACCAGGTCGCGATCGTGACCAAGGTGCCCTACAGCATGCTGCCCTACCAGATATCGCGCGTTTTCATCGTCAGCCCGCGCCAGTTCGAAGCGGTGGGCAATGACTGGATCGCCTTCCAATCGAAACCGTCCGGCACGGGGCCGTTCAAGCTGGTCAGCGTGACGCGGCAGCAATCCATCGAACTCGAACGCTTCGCCGACTATTGGGATACCACTCGCGTCCCCAAGGTGGAGCATATGAGTCTGCTGCCGATCCCGGACGCGAACACGCGCGTGGCGGCGTTGCGCTCCGGCCAGGTGGACTGGATCGAATTCCCGATGCCGGACTCCATCCCCTCGCTCGAGGCGGGAGGCTTCCAGATCGTCACCAAGCCCTACCTGCATATCTGGTCCTGGCGCTTCAACATGGTCGAGGAAGGACCGCTCCTCGATGTGAGGGTGCGCAGGGCGCTGAACTACGCCATCGACCGCGAGGGTATGGTTTCGCTGCTCTCCAACACGGCGGTGCCGGCCATCGGCATCTACCAGCAGGACAACAAATATTTCGGCAAGCCGACCCAGATCTACAGCTACGATCCCGAGAAGGCCAAGGCCCTGCTTGCCGAGGCCGGATATGGGCCGGACAATCCGATTTCCCTCAGCGTGTTGCTGCCCACCGCCGGTTCCGGCAACATGGTGCCGCTGCCGATGGCCGAGTTCATCCAGCAATCGCTGGCCGAGTTCGGGGTGAACGTCCAGTACGAGGTGGCCGATTGGGGCACCGTGCTTCAGGGCATGCGCACCCCGCCCGGTTCGGAGGGCGTACCGCATCGCGATGCGATCAATCACGGCCAGCCCTTCGGTGATCCGACCAACTTTTACGGCAACGTCACAAGCATGGGCGGCATCTCCAACTGGGGCAAATACAAGAACGACAAGGTGGACCAGCTGATGAAGGAGGCCTTCGAGACCTTCGACCAGGCTACCCAGGACGCCAAGATCGCCGAGGCGCATGCCCTCGTCGTCGATGACGCGCCCCGCCTCTTCGTCGTCCACGACCTCAACTCGCGCGCCCTGGCGCCCAATGTGAAAGGCTTCGTACAGGCCCAGAGCTGGTACCAGGACTTCACGCAGGTCACCGTCGAGGAATAAAGCGTTCGCGGGCCGCCTCGGCGGCCCGTGGAGAGCATCGGGCCCGAACCCTGGAACCGACTCGGGCCCGATGCTCCGTTTCCGCGCCGACCGTTGCTGGCGCCCCGCCTTCCCGACCGGCTCGCTGCTCTCCGCCGGTCATTGCCTTCGGAGACCTACTGAATGTTCTCGCGCTTTCTGAACCCGCAACTTTGGGGAAATCGCGAGTTTCGCGCGCTGGTTGCGGCGAACTCGGTCGAACGTTTTGCTGCATCCGCCCTTACGGTCATGCTGGCCTTCCATGTGTATGATGCGCGCAAGCAGGCTCTCGACATCGCCCTGCTGGGGTTTATTCAAGTCATTCCCGCGCTGACACTCGCGCTGCACGGCGGCGAAATAGCCGACCGCCACAGCCGGCGCAGGATCGTTCTCATCACCGTCGCCTCTCTTGCACTCGTCTGCGCGGGGCTGTTCTTCGGGTCCATGATTGCCACGGATATATGGCTCATCGGCCTGCTGCTCATCGGGGCGCTTCTTTCGGCCAGCCTCCGCGCCTATCAGACCCCGGCGGAAGTCGGCCTTGAAGCTCAGGTGCTGCCGGTCAATCTGGTTCTGCAAGGCGTTCCGGTGCTTTCGACCACGGCGCGCATATCCGATATGCTCGGCCCCGTCGTCATGGGCTTCCTGTGGGCGGCGACCGGCCCCGTCGTGACATACGCGACGCTGGCCGTGCTCCTGGCCGCCGCATGCGCGATCTACGGCCTCGGCATCGGCGAGAAGCCTGTCCCCGAACATTCAGCCGGCGGGCCTGGCCCTATTGCCCGCATTTATGAAGGCATCCAGTACGTCGTCCGCAATCAGGTCCTGATAGGCTCGATGGCGCTAGACCTGTTCGCGGTATTCTTCGGCGGCGCTGCCGCGCTGCTGCCCATCTTCGCTACCGACATTCTGCAGGTCGGCCCGTCCGGCTTCGGCATGTTGCGCGCCGCAATCGCCGCGGGTGCGCTCACCGCGGCGATATTGTCCATCCGCTTCATGCCCCGCGCCGGTGCCGGACTTGCCCTGCACCTTATCATCGCAGGTTTTGGCCTGTGCATGATCGCGTTCGGCTTCTCGACCAATTTCTATATCTCGATGATAGCCCTGTTCCTCGCCGGCATCTGCGACGGGCTGAGCATGGTGATACGCCATGCCATACTCCGCCTCGCCTCGCCGGAAAACATGCGCGGCCGCATCGCGGCGGTGCGTATGGTGTTCGTCAGTTCGTCGAACGAGCTTGGCGCCGTGCAGATGGGTCTTTCCGCGAGCCTGCTGGGGCCGACGCGGGCGGTGATCGTCGGAGGAATGCTGACCATAGGCGTCGTCGCCGCCGTTGCATGGCGCGCGCCCATGCTGCGTCGTCTCGATCTCGGCACCTATGGCATTCATCCGCAGGCGGTACCCGCCAAATAGAACTTAAGATCGGAAAGCATGGCGCGGACGGCCCGCGCCATGCCTGCGCTTCCCGGCAGCGCGCGGTAGCGGCGCTCGGCCTGCTTCAACCAATTTAAGTCAAAATTTACTTTCCGGGCCGAGGCTTTGGATATTCATTCCGCAATGTGGAACGAAGCCGGGGGCTCGAGAATTAGACTTTGGAACCGCGATGGTGACAAAGATGGCAGATGACACCAGGAAATCATTTGGCGCCAATACCATGCAGGCGCAGCTGAGCCAGCGGGCGGTGTTTGAGGAAACGCGCCGCCTGTTGACGGGCCTGCCTGCGTTCGACGCGGAACAGGTACTGCCGGCCGATCTTCAGAGACTTCTGCGGCGGTTGGAAGACGCGGAAAAGCGCACGAAATTTTGCTGAGGCGCTTCGCGATCCTTCAGCTTCGTTTCCGCGGTAGACAACATGCCCCTCGAAGGCAAGCGCCGTACAAGGACATTCTCGCAGGACCGGGCGACAGGCGGCGTAATGCCGCCCGAACGCCTGATTCCGCGCGTTCCTTGCGGATCAGCGGCGGCCGGTTGCCGCCACGCGCTTCTTCGGAGCGGGCAGCAAGCCTTCGCGCTGGGCCTGCTTGCGCGCCAGCTTCCGCGAGCGGCGAATTGCGTCGGCCTTCTCGCGGGCGCGTTTCTCTGAAGGCTTCTCGTAGGCGCGGCGGGCGCGCATCTCGCGCAGCACGCCTTCACGCTGCAACTTCTTCTTCAGGACGCGCAGCGCCTGTTCGATATTGTTGTCGCGAACCAGAACCTGCAAAATGAAATCCCTTTCCTTGCGGAGGCGAAGCGCCTCGCGCAGCCAAAATTGCCGAAACCCGGATAGCGGGACGGACGGAAAAGCGCGGAGCGGGCAGCGGAAGGGATGTCGTAAAGCGATCCGGCGCACCCGAAGCGCGAATATCCTCTAAATAGTGGTTTCGGCGCGGGAAGCAACCCCTGCGCAAATCGTCAGGACGGCAAGCGTCGCCAGGAATAGCCACCGCCGGGCGCGGCGGGGCGGGCGGCGGGCTGGTAATGCAGGCCCAGCCCGCCGGGATGATTTTCCTGCAGCCGCTTGAGCGCCGTGGGGTTCGTTACTTCGAATTCATCGAAGCCGGTTCGCAACATATGGGGTATCTGGTCGATCAGCACGTCGCCAGTGGCGCGGAGCGGCCCTTTGTAATCGTGACGCCGCCGCAGCAGTTCCGCCTTGGAATAGCTGCGCCCGTCGTTGAAGGCGGGGAAGGCGAGAGCCACCAGCGCCAGCTTTGGGAGATGCGGCACGATGCTTTCCACGGGTTCGGCCGGGGCGAGGATGACGCCGATCCTGTCGGCGGCGCCGTCGCGGGTTTCCGCATCGAGCTCCAGATAGGCGGCGAGCGGCAATATGACACGATGATTGCCGGCCAGCGCCTCGGCGCTTTCGGCATGCACCCAGTCATCCGCGCGGAAGCCCGCTTCGGTCCACAGCTGCGTTTCGGGCGGCGTGAGGGCTTCGCTCATGAAAATGAATGCTCCGATGCGGATATGTAGCCGGATATGTGGATTGTCAGCGCACGGCCTGAACCGCGTTCTCCAGCCCCGGCAGGTGGATACCGCATTCGGTCTTGGCTTGGCCAGCCCATCGTCCGCTGCGGGCATCCTCCCCCGGCTGCACCGGCTGGGTGCAGGGGAAGCAGCCGATAGACAGATAGCCATAGGCGACCAGCGGGTTTTCCCGCAACGCGTTGTCGCGCATGTAGCCGGCGAGGTCGGACGTGCCCCATGAGGCGAGCGGGTTGATGCGCACGCGTGGCCCCACCGCTTCGAACACGTCCATCGCCTTGCGCGTCTCGGCCTGGAACCTTTTGCGCCCGGTGAACCACGCTGCATAGGGCTCGACGGAGCGGGCCATCGGCTCGACCTTGCGGATCGCGCAGCAGGCTTCCGTATCGCGCTTGTGCAATGTCCCGTCGGGATCGCCGGCCGCCAGCGCATCTTCCAGCGGCGTGATGATGCGCAGGTTGGAAAGGGCGAAATCGCCGATCAGCTGGTCGCGATATTGCAGCGTTTCCCCGAAATGCTGGCCCGTATCGAGAAAGATGACCGGCACGGAGCGGTCTATTTCCGCGATCATGTGCAGCAGCACGGCGGAATCCGCCCCGAAGGAGGAGACGGCGGCGATTTCCGCCGATCCGAAATGATGGATGGCGGCCTCGATCACCCGCTGCGGGGAAAGCCCGCCATAGGTGGCCTGCAAGGCTGCGGCCTGCTCAGCGACGGCTGCGTCGTTCGCGCGGTCGGTGGTGGCTACGCCGCTGGCGCGGTCAGGCCGCGCGGGCTTCGCTTCCATAAAGCGCCTCCTTGAAGGGTGCGGTTCCCAGCCGGCGATAGGCTTGCAGGAAGGTTTCCTCGCGGTTCGTGCGCTGGGCCAGGTAGGTTTCAACCACCGTCTCTATGGCGTCGGTGATTTCCTCCGGCCCAAAGCCGCGCCCCACGATCTCGCCGATGGAGGTATGCTCGTCGCCGGAACCGCCAAGCGTGATCTGGTAGAGCTCCGCGCCCTTCTTCTCGACACCGAGAATGCCGATATGGCCGACATGATGGTGGCCGCAGGCGTTGATGCAGCCGGAAATCTTGATCTTGAGATCGCCAATCTCCTCCTGCCGTTCCTGCGAGGCGAACCGCCGCGAAATCTGCTGCGCCACCGGGATCGAGCGGGCATTGGCCAGCGCGCAATAGTCGAGGCCGGGGCAGGCGATGATGTCGGTAACGAGGCCGGCATTGGCCGTCGCGAAGCCGATGGCGTTCAGCGAATCGTAGATTGCCTTGAGGTCGGCGCGCGCGACATGCGGCAGGATCAGGTTCTGCTCATGGCTGACCCGGATTTCGTCGAAGGCGTATTTCTCGGCTATGTCGGCAACCGCGTCCATTTGCACGTCGGTGGCGTCGCCGGGTACCTCGCCGATGCCCTTGAGCGAGATCGTCACGCAGGCATAGTCGGGATGCTTGTGGTCGATGACATTGCGGCGCACCCAGGCGTCGAAGCCGGCATCCGCCTTGCGCGCGGCGGCGAGCGAGGCCCAGCCCTCGGGCCGTGGCGACAGGTCCGGCAGCGCGAAATAGCTCTCGATGGCGCGGATATCCGCCTCGGGCAGCTTCAGCTCCGTGTTCTTCAGCGCGGCGAATTCCGTCTCGACCCACGCGGTCAGTTCCTCCGTGCCCGTTTCGTGCACGAGGATCTTGATGCGGGCCTTGTACTTGTTGTCTCGCCGCCCGTGCAGGTTGTAGACACGCAGGATCGCGGTCGTATAGGCAAGCAAATCCTGCTCGGGCAGGAAGTCCCTGATCTTCTTGGCGATCATCGGCGTACGGCCCTGTCCTCCGCCGACATAAACGGCGAAGCCCAGCGCGCCCGCCTCGTTCCGCTTCAGGTGCAGGCCGATATCGTGGACCTGGATCGCGGCGCGGTCGCGCTCCGCGCCCGTCACAGCGATCTTGAACTTTCGCGGCAGGTACGAGAATTCCGGATGCACCGAGGACCATTGGCGCAGGATTTCGGCATAGGGGCGCGGATCGGCCACCTCGTCGGCTGCGGCTCCCGCGAAATGATCCGCCGTCACGTTGCGGATACAGTTGCCGCTCGTCTGGATGGCATGCATCTCGACCTTGGCAAGGTCGTCGAGGATCGCCGGCATGTCGGACAGCGCGGGCCAGTTGTACTGGATGTTCTGACGTGTCGTGAAATGACCGTAGCCCTTGTCGTAGGTCCGCGCGACATGGGCGAGCATCCGCATCTGCCGGGACGAGAGCGTGCCGTAGGGAATCGCCACGCGCAGCATGTATGCGTGGAGCTGCAGGTAGACGCCGTTCATCAGCCGGAGAGGGCGGAACTGGTCTTCGGTGATCTCGCCGGCAAGCCTGCGCTCGACCTGATCGCGGAATTCCGCGACGCGGGCGGCGACAAAGGCATGATCGAACTCGTCGTAGCGGTACATTTCTGTTCCTTACTTCCCGATTCAGGCGGCGGAAGCTATGCCGGGGCGAGCCTGCTTGCCGAGATCGGCGCGGTTGGTCGGGCCGGCGGCGCGGATGCGCTCGCGCAGGCGCAGAGGCTGGATCGCGCCGTCCCGAACGTCCACGTCGATCAGGTTCACGTCTATGACCTCGTTCCTGAGCGCGGCGGCGCGGCCTGCCTGCTCCAGCCTTTCCTCGGCAGGCTTGTCGCGTGCGATCTCCGCCGCGTCAATCGTTTCCACCCAGGAGTGGTCGGCGGCCAGCCATACGGCTTCGCCATCGGTCAGGCGGTTTGCGGTCAGGATCTTCAAGTCGTGCGTTCCTTCTGGGCTTGGCGTGCCGTCGAGGCGGCGCTTTCGCGCGCGACAAGCGGCGTCGAACGATTGAAATTCGCCCCGGCGACGGCATCGCCGATGATGGTCATCACGGGTCCGGTCAGTTCCGAGCGGTCCTCCAGGGAAGGCAGGTCCGCGAGCGTACCGTGCAGCATGCGGCGCTCGGGCACGCTGGCGTTTTCCACCACCGCGACTGCGGTGTCCGGCGACAGCCCGGCCTCGATCAGCCGCGCGGCCACCTCGGCCGCGATGGAGCGCCCCATATAGACGGCGACGGTCGCTCCCTCTATCGCGAGCCGCGCCCAGTCGGGCAGCGTCGCGCCCCTGAGGTCGTGGCCGGTGGTGAAGATCATGGAGGAGGCCACGCCGCGCAGCGTCAGCGGCAGCTCGAAATCGGCCGCGGCGGCGAAAGCGGCGGTGACGCCCGGCACCACCTCGTAGGAGACGCCGGCCTCGCGCAGCGCGGCCATCTCCTCGCCTGCCCGGCCGAAGACGAGCGGATCGCCGCATTTCAGCCGCACCACCTGCCTGCCCGCGCGGCCAAGCTCGACCAGAAGCGCGTTGATTTCCGATTGCGTCTTGGTGTGGCAGCCCTTGCGCTTGCCCGCCGCGATGCGCTCTGCGTCGCGGCGTCCCATCGCGATCACGGATTCAGGCACGAGCGCGTCGTGCACAATCACGTCAGCTTCCATCAGGAGCCGATGCGCGCGCAGCGTCAGCAGGTCGGCGGCGCCCGGCCCCGCTCCGACAAGCGCCACATGGCCGGCACGTGCGCCGCGCCTGCGCAGCAGCTCGTCAGCGGCTTCTCTGGCCTCCGCGAAGCTGCCGATCTCCACGGCCCGCGCGGGTGTGCCGCTGAAGAAGGCGCTCCAGAAGCGGCGCCGCGCGTCGCCTCGCGGCAAGAGCCGTTCCACCGCGCCGCGATAGGCGGCGGCGAGCGAGGCAAGCGCGCCGAGCGAGGGGTGAAGCATACGGTCGACCGCGGCTCGGATCATCTGTGCCAGAACCGGCCCGGCGCCGTCCGTGCCGATGGCGACGGCCACAGGCGCGCGATTGACCAGCGCGGGGGTGAAGAAGTCGCAAAGCTCAGGCCGGTCCACCGCGTTGACGGGGATCGAGCGCAAGCGCGCATCCGCGCTCACGCGCGCATCCAGTTCGGCATCGCCGCTCGCGGCGAACACCAGCGTGGCGTCCGCCATGTGGGCGGCCCTGTAGGGTTCCGCTATATGGGCTGCCTCGTTGGCAGCCAGCCATTCCGTGAGCGCCGGCTCGGCATGCGCCGCCACGACGCTGAGCCGCGCGGAAGATTGCGACAGCAGGCGCGCCTTCGCCAATGCCTCGTCGCCACCGCCGACGATGACGACGTGGCGATCTTCGACCCGCATGAAAACGGGGAAAGAGTGCAGCTTGGTGGCGCGTTTTTGCATGGTGCTAGCTGATCCGGACGATTGCGGATTATCGGAGGTTTCATGCGATCCCAGAAGATACAGGGTCGCGCTCCACCCATGATGGTAAAATCTTTTTTCTCATCATCCCGGAAACTCCGGAACGGGAATCTCATCAACAGGCCAAGGCTTTGCGGTAGGGGAACCGGCCCGCTAACCGGCCTTGTCCCCGGACATGCCGAAACACGGCCCATAAAAGCGCGATTTTCCGTTGCTTGCCGGAGGGCTAAGCCGCGGAGGCAGGTTCCGGCGGTGCCGCGTTCTGATCGAGGACATGCGCGACAATGCCCCGCGCGATCTCACGTTCGCCCATCACGACGAAATCCGCGCCGAGCGCGGTGAGATGGTCCACCTCCGCATCGGAATGGGCGCGCGCGATGATCGTGACCGCCGGATTGGCCGCCTTGGCCCTTGTCACGATGGGGCCTGCCTCGAAGGCGTTGGGAATGGCGAGGATGACGCGGCTTGCTGCGGCGGGATTGGCGGCGGCGAATATGTCCGAACGCGCCGCATTGCCGCTGATCGTCTCGATCCCGTCCAGCCTGAGCTTCTCGATGGTCTTGGCGGAATCCTCGATCACCAGCAGCGGCATCTGAGCGGCGCGCAACGCATCCCCGATCAGCCTGCCGACGCGGCCATAGCCGATCAGGATCGTGTGGCCGGTCATCGAAGTGGGCGGTGGGGCTTCGTCCAGGTCGACCGGATCGGGCGCGGGCGGCGGGGCCGGGTCGCCCTCCGCCGGGATTTCGGGGGCGGTGGCCTCGGCCGTTGCCGCCTGCCTGCTCGCAGCGCGGCGCTCCAGTCGCGGCCGCAACCGGTCCACCGCGTAGAACATTACCGGATTGAGCATGATCGACAGGATCGCCCCGGCGAGGATGAGGTCGCGACCCTGCTCCGGCAGCAGGTTCAGGTCCATGCCGAGCTCCGCAAGGATGAAGGAGAATTCGCCAATCTGCGCGAGGCTCGCCGAGATGATCAGCGCCGTGCTGACCGGATGACCGAACGCCAGGACGATGAAGAACGCCGCGAGCGACTTGCCTATCAGGATGATGAACAGCGTGCCCATCACGGGGAGCGGGTCGCTGACGAGGCTGACCGGGTCGAGCAACATGCCGACCGAAACGAAGAACAGCACCGAGAATGCGTCGCGCAGCGGCAGCGATTCCTCTGCGGCCCTGTGGCTCAGCTCGGACTCGCTCATGATCATGCCGGCGAAAAAGGCGCCCAGCGCCAGCGACACGCCGAACAGCACCGCCGCGCCATAGGCGACGCCAAGTGCGATGGCCAGCACGGCAAGGCGGAACAACTCGCGCGACCCCGTATGCGCGACATAGTGCAGGAGCCACGGTATGATCCTGCGGCCTACCACAAGCATCAGGATGACGAAGGCCGCGACCTTGGCGAGCGTGACGCCGAGCACGCCCCAGACGCCGAAATCGAATTGCAGGAGAGGGCCGAACTCGCGCGGCGTCTCGCCATCGCCATTGCCGCCGAGCAGCCCGGCAAGCGCCGGCAGCAGGACCAGCGCCAGCACCATCGCCAGATCCTCGACGATGAGCCAGCCGACAGCGATGCGCCCGCGCTCCGTCTCGATCAGCCGCCTTTCCTGCATCGCGCGCAGCAGCACCACGGTGCTCGCTACCGAGAGCGCAAGGCCGAACACCAGCCCTGCCCCGACCGACCATCCGAACAGCCATGACAGGCCGAGCCCCATGACCGTCGCGCAGGCGATCTGCACCACCGCGCCCGGTATGGCGATGGTGCGGACGGAAAGAAGATCCTTCAGCGAGAAATGCAGGCCGACGCCGAACATCAGCAGGATAACGCCGAGTTCCGCGAGTTCCGGCGCGAGGGCCTGGTCCGCGACGAAGCCGGGCGTATAGGGGCCGGCGAGCACGCCTGCGAGCAGATAGCCGACAAGGGGAGGGATGCGCAGGCGCTGGGCGATCGCGCCGAACACGAATGCAAGCCCAAGACCCGCGACAATCGTTGCGATCAGGGGCATGTCGTGCAGCATCGGCGAATCTTTCGCTTTAGCGGAAGCGCGCGATGCGCCACCGGGGCCTTGAAACACTCCGCAAGGAAGAACTTACCCGATATGGGAGACAGCCATGCGGAATGGCAAGCGCCGGCGGCGCGAAAAACGCCTCCGGCGTGCATTTTTATGACGGCTTGTGCCCGAACCTGTCCGGCCGGGATCGGCCTCCGGCCTCTAGTTGCCGAGGATGATGTCGAGGATCGAGGTGACGCGCGAAGGCTGCCCGCCGACCTCGCCTGGCGGCACGGGCCTGCCGATGGAGGCCGTGTTCTCCGAGTCCAGCCGCCGTTCGATTTCCTTCGGCGACCAGCCGCCGCTCTCCGCCACAGGTACATTGGCCGACGGCAGGGACATGTCCGAACCCGGCAGGTCGCGCACCGGCACGCCGCGATGGGCTGCCGTCATGAACTCGTTCCATGCGACGGCGGGAAGCGAGCCGCCGGTGATGGATTTCATCGGCTTGCCGTCATCATTGCCGAACCAGACGCCGGTGGTCAGGTTCGCGGTATAGCCGACGAACCATGCGTCGCGTGAGTTCTGGCTGGTGCCGGTCTTGCCTGCCGCCGGCCAGCCGAACGCCGCCTTGCGGCCCGTCCCCATTTCGAGCGTCTTGGCCATCATGCGGTTCATCATGGCGATGACCCGCGGATTCGCGACGCGGGGGATGCCGCCGCTGCGGCGCTGGTAGACCACCTTGCCCGCCGGCGTCGTCACCTTGTCGATGAAATGCACGAAGGGGCGATAGCCTCCATTGGCGAAGGGAACATAGGCGGCGGTCAGCTCGAGCGGCGTTACCTCCGACGTGCCAAGCGCGATGGACGCGTTACTCGCGAGGTCGGATTCGATGCCCATGCGGTACGCAGCTTCGATGACGGCGGCGGGACCGACCTCCTGCGTCAGCCGCACGGCGACGGAGTTGAGCGAGCGGGCCAATGCTTCGGTAAGTGTCACCTCACCGAAGAACTTGTCGTTGAAATTGCCCGGCTGCCATTTGCCGATGCGGATCGGCGCGTCGTTGCGGACGGTCTGCGGCGTCAGGCCCCGCTCGAGCGCGGCCATGAACACGAACGGCTTGAAGGCCGAGCCGGGCTGCCGGCGCGCCTCCGACGCGCGGTCGAATTGCGAATTGGCGTAGTCGAAGCCGCCGACCATGGCGCGCACCGCGCCGGTCCCGTCGATGGACACAAGCGCACCCTGGCTGACATTCAGCTTCTTGCGGTTCTCCTCGACCAGCCGGCGGATGGATTTCTCCGCTACCCGTTGCAGGGAGGCGTCCACCGTCGTGTGCACGACGAGATCGGAATTGATCTCGCCGACGAGGCCCGGCAATTCCTCCATGATCCTGTCGGCGACATAGTGCTCGGAGCCGGTCCAGTAGGCGGCGGCGCGGGTGGCCGGTGCGCTCATCGCCAGGGTCATCTCGCGGTCGCCGATCATGTCGGCCTCCCGCATGGCCTGCAGCACGATCTGCGCCCGGCTCTCCGCCGCTTGCGGATCGCGCGCAGGGGAAAGCCGCGACGGCGCCTTGAGCAGTCCCGCGAGCAGCGCCGCCTCCGAAAGCGTCACGTCGCTGGCCGGCTTGTTGAAATAGCGCCGCGATGCAGCCTCGACGCCGTATGCGCCCGAGCCGAAATAGACCCGGTTGAGGTACATTTCGAGAATCTGGTCCTTGCTGTGCTTCTGCTCCAGCCAGAGCGCCATGAGCACTTCCTGCACCTTGCGCTCTATGGTGCGGTCGGGGTTCAGGAACAGGTTCTTGGCAAGCTGCTGCGTGATGGTCGAGCCGCCCTGCGAGAGCCGCCCGGCGAGGATGTTGCCGAACGCCGCGCGGGCGAGGCCGATGGGATCCACGCCGAAATGCGAATAGAAGCGGCGGTCCTCGATCGCCATCACGGCCTTGGGAATGAAGGGTGACATCTCGTGCAGGCCCACGGCCTGCCCGCCGGTCATGCCGCGATTGGCGAGCAGCGATCCGTCCACCGCGAGGATGCGGACATTGGGCGGCCGGTCGGGTATCGCCCAGGACGTCGCGCTGGGCATCTGCGCGCCGTACCATGCGACGATGCCGGCGCCCGCCACGCCCGCCCATATGCAAAGCACGATGCACCAGTAGGCGATGCGCTTCAGGACCGGCCACAGGCCGCGCACGCGTCGCTGTCCGCGCCCGCTGCCGCGCTTGCGCGCGCCCGCTTTCGCGGGTTGCCGCCTGGCGGTCTTGCCGCGTCCTGGTTTCCGGTTGGCCGGCGGAACGACGCGGTCGTCCTCGCTCGCCCACAGATCGCCAGCCGACCCGCGTGCGGCGGGTGCGTCAAAAGTCGGCTCGATGCGTCTCGGGCGCTTGCTGCCAGCCATTTTTCCCCTATCCGTTCCCCGGTGGCGGATAGCTGGACGTTAATTGCGGCGGTTTAAGGGGGCGTTAAGGACAATCTTAACAAAGTGTTTATATTTCAAATGGTTGACGGCAATCCGCCACCGCCCGTCATTGCGCTGTTCCCAGCCCGAAATCGCGGGCCGGGAACGGTGCTGTCCGGTCAGGACGCGTAGGTGGGCAGCAGCAGGTTCGGCAGCCACAGGCTGATCTGGGGAAAGACGATCAGCATGATCAGCACGATCATCATGAGCAGCACGTAAGGCAGCGTTCCCTTGATGACCTCGCCCATAGGTTCGCCCGAAATCGCCTTGACGATGAAAAGGTTCATGCCGACCGGCGGTGTTATCAACCCAATCTCCATGTTGACCACGAAGATCACGGCGAACCAGACCGGATCGTAGCCGTAGGACGTGATGACGGGGTAGAGCAGGGGTACGGTGATGACCGTGATGGCTGCGCCGTCCATCAGCATGCCGAGGAACAGCAGCAACAGCATGATCCAGATGATCACCATCCAGCCCGGCTGGCCTGTCCCCTGGATGAGATCGACAAGTTCCTGCGAGATGCCGAGCATGGTGATGGCGCGACCGAGGATCAGTCCGCCCAGCAGGATCGTCCCGATCATCGTGATCGAATAGATCGAACGCACGGCTGCCCGGTGCACGTCCATCCAGCTGAGGCCCTTCAGAACATAGACACCGATCAACATGGCTGCGAGAGCACCCAGCGCGGCGGCCTCGGTGGGCGTGACGAGGCCGATGAAAATGCCGCCCAGGACGGCTATCATCAGGACGATGGCGGACCATATCTGGCGCAGCGCCGCCCAGCGGGCGGCCCAGCTGATGTCGGGAGCGGCTTCTGAAGGTTCCGTTTTCCGCTCTTCCGCGGCGGAAACGACCATCGTGTACACGATGAAAACGGCGAGGATCAGGATGCCGGGGACCACGCCGGCCATGAAAAGCCGCGCGACCGACGTTTCGGTAAGCTCACCATAGACGATGAAAGCCGTGCTCGGCGGGATCAGGACGCCGAGCGTGCCGCCGGCCGCGACCGCGCCCATGCCGCGGCGCATGTTGAGACCGCGCCGCTTGAATTCAGGCAGGACAACGCCGCCGATGGCTCCCGCCGTCGCCACGCTGGAGCCGGACAAGGTTGAGAACGCTCCGCAGGCCGCGAGCGCGGCATTGTAGAGGGAGCCGGGCAGGCGGGAGAACCATTTGTCGGTGAAGTCCAGCAGCTTCGGCCCCATGCCGCTTTCGGTGATGTAGGCGCTCATCAGCATGAAAAGCGGGATCGCCAGCAGGCTGGAGCTGGAGAGATGCATCGTCGCCCCGGAGGTCAGGGAAAGCCAGGCATTCGTGCCTCCGGTGGCGGTGAACAGGCCGAATATTCCCGTGAGACCGAGCACATAGGCGATGGGAATGCCGATCAGCAGAAGGGCGAGAAGGCCAACGACGGTAAAGGTGGCGGTGATGCCGACATTCATGACTGTTTCTCCGGCAAGTGCGGATATGCGCGGCGCATCAGGCGCGCTGCCTGATGCGCCTGAAGAGATTGAGGAGCAGGAGCAGGATCAACAGCGCGCAGCCTGCCGGCACGACGGCCGCTATCGGCCAGAGCAGGATGGCCGGACGTGTCGGCGTCGTCGTGCCTTGGGCGAACATCTGCTCGGTCGCGACCCAGCCCGACCACGCAAGCAGTACAAGGAAGAATATGCTTGCGAGCGGTATGAGAAAGTCGAGGAGAAATCCCCTCAGGCGGGCGGGCAGAGCCTGCAGAAGCAGTTCCACCCTCACATGCCCGTCTACGGCATGGGTGCCGGCCAGCCCCAGGAATACGACCAGCAGAAGCGCGAAGCGCGTACCTTCCGCGATGATCAGGAAGCCGCCGCCCAGCGTATATCGGTAGACCGCGTTGACGACGAGGGCGACGGCGGCCAGTTGAAGCAGGATCGCCGCGACATGAACGGCTGCCTTCGCGATCCGTTCTATCGGATTGCGTCCCGACGCCTCCCGGTCCGCTTCGTGGATATGATCGCCTGACATGCTGTCGCTCCTCGTCGTTGGTGGCGGTTCTCAGCGGTTGGCTGCGATCAGCTCGAACACCTTGTCGAGGACAGGAAGGTCCTTGCGGTAGCTGTCATAGACCGGCGAAGCCTTTTCCTTCAGAGCTGCGCGCTGCTCCGGCGTCGCGGACTGGACGTTCACGCCGCGCTGCTTCCAGTCGTCGAAGCACTTCACCTCGTCGAGGTTCTGCTGCAGCTTCCACTCGAACTCCTTCATCTCGGCCGCCGCGTCCTCAAGGATCTTCTGCTGCTCAGGCTTGAGACCGTTCCACACATCGAGATTGATGCCCAGGCCTTCGGCGTCGTTGGCGAAGGCGAGCACGGAGGCATACGGGGTCTGCTCGAACCACGAGCGGCCGATATGGGCCACGCAATTGGTTGTGAGACCGTCAACGACGCCGCGCTGAAGTCCCTGGGTAACTTCCGTGGTCGGCAGCCGGACCACGTTCGCTCCTAGCGCCTGAAGGGTCGCATCCGCCGCGCCGCCGGGACCGCGCAACTGGGCGCCCGCGAAGTCCTCGGGCGTCATCAGGAACTTGCTCTTGTGGAAGATCTGGTTGAAGCCCTTCGGGAAGAGGTTGAGCAGCTTGATGTTCTTGGCTTCATACCAGCCCTGGACAAGCTCGAAGAGGCCGTTGTCCACGGTCCTGCGGTAGTGGGCGTAGTCATCGAAGAGGAACGGCAGGCCGAGCGTCGCCAGTTCCGGGATATCTCCCACCTGAAACCCGCCGATCATGTTCGACGCGCTTACCGAGCCGCTGGAAACGGCAGTGAAGGATTCGTCGCTGCCGATCAGCGTGCTGCCGGCGAAAACGCGTACCGCGATGTCGCCATTGCTCATTTCCTCCACGCGCTTGGCCCACAAATTATAGCCGTCGCCCATGGCCTGCGTGCTTGGGTACTGGTGGGCGAGCGTCAGGGTGACGGACTGGGCGTTGACGGGGGCAATCGCCAGCAAAAGCGCCGTGGCGCCGAAGGCGAGTGTCTTGAGGGATTTCAGGTTCATTGTTTCCTCCTGGTGCGAATGATTGACGAAGTTCAAGCCGGTTGCGCGAGAGGTCGCGAGCCGGCGTGTATGGAACACGCCATCGGGTTGGCTGCCGTTTCGGTGCCGCTTCCCGTGATCGTGAAGCGAGATTCCTCTTCATGCGGGTCGGACCTCTTCCTTGCCGGCGATGGCAAGATAGACTTCATGGGCAAGCGCGACATCGAGCGCGGTCATGCCCTGGATAATTGCCATGCGCGTGCCGCCGGTTCCTTCGCCTCGCCATCGTCTCGTGGCGAAATCGGCAACGGTTCCCGTAAGGCTGGCTTCGAAGGAACGGGCGCTTGTCGTGCCCGCCTCGATCCATGCGGCTGCGTCGCCTTGATGCAGGGCGTAGTCGAGATCATCGACGAAGCGGGCCGTGGCAGCTGCCCATATGTCGTGGGAGACTTCCAGCCCCCCTCCCATGGAGAGAACGACTGGTCCGTGAGCGGCATGCCGGGGGAGGAGCAGCTCTTCCCTGGCGGTTGTAATGGTTACGATGAGCTCGGCATCCCTGGCGGCTGTGTCTATATCGGGAGCGGCGGCGACCGGGGTTCCATTTTCGTGCGCCTTCCGCGCAAAATCCGCGGCCGATTCCGGCCTCCGTGCCGCGATGACGATTTGCCTGGGCGAGAGCAAGGCCCGCATGGCGATCGCCATCTGCATGGCTATAGGTCCCGCGCCGACGATGGCGACCTTGCCAAGGGGCCGATCCGGCAAAAGATGGCGCGCGACCACGGCGGCGGAAACCCCGGTACGGAAGCGGTAGAGAAAGATTTCATCGAACAGGGCGATTGGCTGGCCATCCGCCAGGGACCAGATCATGAGGCGTGGCGCCACGCGCGAGGTCAGCCGCACGCCGGCAATGCCTCTGTCCTCGAGTATCGCACCCTTGGCGCCTATCCTGTGAGGCGCAGGTGCGATGCTCATGAATGACGGCGTGCTGGCCCGCGCGGATCCGTCCCCGACGCTTCGATATGTGGCGTCGACGATCTCTGCCGCTTCGTGAACGGTCAGAACCCCGCGGGTTTCCTCCTCGGTGATAAGACGCAATCTTGCCCCTCCACGTCTGCTGATACTGCTGACAGGCCGCGAGTGATAAGTCAATCTGTAAAATTCAATTCTACTGAGTAGAATTAAGGGTGTTATATGCTGAAACAGCCCACCGGGCAGGCAGGAGAAGGGTAGCGAGACCCAAGCGCACAAAGCGCGCAGATGAGGGGCGGTGGACGCTTCATTCCAATCTCCGGGATGACGGAGCGGCGCCTATCCGTTAGGAAGCATGGTGAATTCAGTTGCGCGGCAATGCGAGGGGGAAGATCATGGAATACAAGCGTCTCGGATCGAGCGGATTGCAGGTTTCGCGGCTGTGCTTCGGTTGCATGTCCTTCGGCACCGGCGATGCGCGCAGGCCGTGGATCCTGAACGAGGACGAGGCGCGCCCGTTGCTGCGCGCCGGCTACGAGGCCGGCATAAATTTCTTCGATACGGCCAACACCTACGCGGCCGGCACCAGCGAGGAGATCGTCGGCAAGGTGCTGGCCGAGCTTGCGCCGCGCGAGGAACTGGTGATCGCCACGAAGGTCTACAACCGCATGCGCGACAAGCCGAACGGGATGGGGTTGAGCCGCGTCGCCATCATGACCGAGATCGACAATTCGTTGCGCCGGCTCAAGACCGACTATGTGGACCTCTACCAGATCCACAGGGCGGACCCGAACACCCCGTTCGAGGAGACGATGGAGGCGCTGCATGATGTGGTGAAGGCCGGCAAGGCCCGCTACATCGGGGCATCCTCCATGTGGACCTGGCAATTCGCCAAATACCAGCACGCGGCCGACCTCAACGGTTTCACCCGTTTCATCTCCATGCAGGATCAGGTGAGCCTCTATTATCGCGAGGAGGAGCGCGAGATGCTGCCCTTCTGCGAGGAGGACGGCATCGGCGTGATGCCGTGGAGCCCGCTCGGCGGCGGTCGGCTGACGCGTCCCTGGGGCACGAGGACGGCGCGCTCCACCACCGACATCTATGCCAAATCCATGTATGACAACGAGACGAACGGTACGAAGGACGTGGTTGACGCCCTCGAAAGGCTTTCGCGTGAACGCGGGGTGTCGATGGCGAAGCTGGCGCTTGCCTGGGTGCTGAACAAGCCGGTCGTGACGGCGCCGATCATCGGCGTGTCGAAGCTGCAGCATCTGGAGGATGCGCTTGCCGCGTTGTCGGTCGAGCTGTCGCCGGAGGACGTGGCGCGGCTGGAAGCGCCCTACAAGCCGCTCAAGCCCTCCGGGTTCTGAAGCATGTCTCCCGAAAGTGGGCGCCGGTTTCGGGATGAAGATATGCACGAAAATGAAGATCTGAAGCGCAGGAAGCGAATCCGAAGGATCGCCGCATGCGGTGGATCGAACGCATTAACCTCGCCCTAATCGCCCTGTTCTATAGGAACTGCATGAGCGAAATCGTCATCAGCCGGGAGAGCGCCGGATCCACCCGCGTCGGCTGGGTGGATACCGCCAAGGGTATCTGCATAATCATGGTGGTGATGCTGCATTCCACGCTCGGCGTCGAGATCGAGGCCGGCGCGGAAGGCTGGATGGGCTATGTCGTCTCCTTCGCGCGTCCTTTCCGCATGCCGGATTTCTTCCTGATCTCCGGCCTGTTCCTCGGCCTCGTCATCGACCGGCCGTGGCTGCGCTATATCGACCGGAAGGTTGTGCACTTCGCCTATTTCTACGTGCTTTGGCTCACCATACAATTCGCCTTCAAAGCGCCGGGCATGGCGATGGAGCAGGGTGCGCTCCATCCGCTTCAGGCTTATCTGACGGCTTTCATCCAGCCCTTCGGCACGCTCTGGTTCATTTATCTCCTGCCGGTATTCTTCATCGTGACGCGGCTGGTGAAACGCGTTCCGGTGTGGCTGGTACTGGCCGTATCGGCTGCGCTGGAAATCCTGTCCGTCGATACGGGCTGGGTCATCGTGGACGAGTTCGCCGGGCGCTTTGTCTGGTTCTATATCGGCTACGCCTTCGCCCGGAACATCTTCGATATAGCGGCGTGGGGCGGGCGCAATCCCGGCAAGGTGGTCGCGCTGATCGCGCTGTGGGCGCTTGCCCAGGCGTGGCTCGTTTTCACGCCGGCACCGGCCACGCTTGCGCCGTGGCTGCAACCGGACCTCGGCACCACCGGCGCGCGCGGCGGCATCGCCGAACTGCCCTTCGTGTCCTTCGTGCTGGCGCTCGCCGGCATCACCGTGGTGATCTGGATCGCTGCGCTGCTGACCGGACGCAAGGGCTTCGGCTGGCTCACCTGGCTGGGCGAGCACTCGATCGTCGTCTACCTCGCCTTCTTCCTGCCGATGGCGGTGATGCGCACCCTGCTGCTGAAAACCGGCATCGTGCCCGACATCGGAACCATGTCCGTGCTGGTGACGGCAGCCGGCGTCATCGGCCCGGTCGTGCTCTATGCCATCGTCAAGTGGAGCGGCTACGGCCTGTTCCTGTTCGAGCGCCCGCGCTGGGCGTGGATCGACAAGCCCGCCCCGCGCGGCAAGGATCGCCTCGCCGCCGCCGAATAGCCGCCGAAAGGGCCCGGCCTCAGCTATGGGCGAAGATGTCTTGCTCGTCCCAGCCCATCAGGTCGAGCTTGGCCCGCGTCGGCAGGAACTTGAAGCAGGCTTCCGCCTCCTTCATGCGGCCGTCGCGGTTGAGCCTGAAGATCAGCGCATCGCGAAGCCTGTGCAGGTAGAGCACGTCCGAGGCGGCGTATTCGAGCTGTTCGGGCGACAGGGTTTCGGCTGCCCAGTCCGACGATTGCTGCGCCTTGGACAGCGAGACGCCGAGCAGCTCGTTGCAGATGTCCTTCAGCCCGTGCCGGTCCGTGTAGGTGCGCACCAGCCGCGACGCGATCTTGGTGCAGAACACCGGCTCGGGCATGACGCCGAACGTCTGGTAGAGGACCGCCAGATCGAAGCGGCCGAAGTGGAACAGCTTGGTGACGCGCCTGTTGCGCAACAGGCTGACGAGGTTCGGCGCACGCTTCTGCCCCGCCGCGATCTGGATCACATCCGCGGTACCGTCGCCGGGAGATATCTGCACGACGCAGAGGCGGTCGCGATGCGGGTTGAGCCCGAGCGTTTCCGTGTCGATGGCGACGGCATCGACATCGTAATTGGAAAGGTCGGGAAGGTCTTGTTTGTGGAAGCGTATGGTCATGCTGCCTCTTGAAGCATGTCTCCCGAAAGTGGGCACCTGTTGCGGGACAAAGACATGCGTAACATCAAAAAATGAAAGCACACGGTGCGATCCGGAAGATCGCGGCACGCTTTAGCGGCGGGCGGCGATGGCGTCCAGTATCCGCGCCCATGAACGTTGCCCCTTGTGGAACGAGTCGAGATTGTACTTCTCGTTGGGGGAGTGGATACGGTCGTCGTCCAGAGCGAAGCCGACCAGCAGCGACTCCATGCCGAGCATGGTCTGGAAATCGCCGACGATGGGGATCGAGCCGCCCATCGCCATGACCAGGGCGGGCTTCGGCCATTCGTCGGAGAGCGCCCCGACCGCCTTCGTCACCAGCGGTGAATCATAGGCGAGCTGGATCGCCGGCGATCCGCCGTGCTGCTTGAAGCTGACGGAGCAGTCTGCCGGGATGCGCTGCTCGACGAAGGCGCGGAAAGCCGCGCGGATCCTGGCGGGGTCCTGCTTGTGCACGAGGCGGAAGGATACTTTGGCGGAGGCGCTGGCCGCTATGACGGTCTTGAACCCATCGCCCTCATAGCCGCCGGAAATGCCGTTGAACTCGGCGGTCGGCCGGGCCCACAGCAATTCGGGGATGGAGCGTCCCGCCTCGCCGGAAGGAATCGCCAGCCCCACTTCGCCGAGAAATTTCTCCGGCGTGACGCCGAGCGCATCCCAGGCCGCCTTGATCTGCGACGGCGTTTCCTCGACGCCTTCATAGAAACCGGGAATGGTGACGCGGCCCGTCTCGTCATGGATATCGGCAAGCACCTTGGCGAGGATGCGGATGGGGTTGGCCGCCGCGCCGCCATAGACGCCTGAATGCAGGTCGCGATTGGCCGCATGGACGGTGATCTCCTCGCCGACGAGGCCGCGCAGGCCGACCGTGATGGCCGGTGTGCTCGCGTCCCACATGCCCGTGTCGCAGACCAGCGCGAAGTCGGCCTTCAACTCCCCGGCATTCGCCTGGAGGAAGGGCTTGAGCGAGGGCGATCCCGATTCTTCCTCTCCCTCGAAAAGAAGCGTGATGCGGCAGGGCAGGGAGCCGTGCACCTTCTTCCACGCGCGGCAGGCTTCCACGAAGGTCATGAGCTGGCCCTTGTCGTCGGACGAGCCGCGCCCGGAAATGACCCTGAGGCCATTCACCTCCTTCACCTCCGGCGCGAAGGGGTCGGCGTCCCAAAGGTCGAGCGGATCGACCGGCTGCACGTCGTAGTGGCCGTAGAACAGGACATGCGGCGAGTCCGCGCCAGGGCCGTCATGATGGGCGACGACCATCGGATGCCCGGCCGTGTCGCGCACGCTTGCGTCGAAGCCGATCGTCTTGAGGTCCGCGACGAGCCATTCGGCCGCCTTGCGGCACTCCGCGGCATAGGCCGGGTCGGTGGAGATCGACTTGACGCGCAGCAGGGCGAAAAGCCGGTCGAGGCTGGCGTCTAGGTCGCGGTCGAGCGTGTCGAGCACGGGGGCGAGTGCGGTCATGTGGGCGGCCCTTGTCGCATGTGGGAATCTTCGGCTGCGACCCTAAAGCATGTCGCCCAAAAGTGGGAACCGGTTTTGGGGCCACGACATGCTTAAAGGTCTGACGCATGTCGCCCAAAAGTGGGAACCGGTTTTGGGGCCACGATATGCTTAAAGGCCTGACGCATGTCGCCTGAAACCGGGAAGGGGTTTGGAAGTAACGGGAGACTTGAAGGCCGGAGGGATGGCCTCGGCACAAAAAAGTGCCGCCGTGGTGGAGGGGGGAACCACGGCGGCCTTACTACAAACGATGCGGTAGCCCGGAGAGGGGGATGAGGCTGCCGCATTTTTTTGTCCGGTTGAGGCGGGGGACGGGCCTGTTGCCGGACTTCGGCGAAAACTGCCGATGACCGGTATTTGTGGCGGTGAACATGGCGATTCAAGGGCGTCAACATTACACTTCTGTAACGAACGCGTGAGCGCCAGCCGACCGTCGGCGGCATGGCTGGTTCCGGCCCTTTCCAATGGACAGCGGCGTCCGCCCGCGTTACCCGTTGCGGCCATGAAACAGGGCGATCATCTCTTCCTCGTGGACGGCTCCGGCTACATCTTCCGGGCCTACCACGCCTTGCCTCCGCTGACCCGCAAGTCGGACAATCTTCCGGTCGGCGCGGTGTCCGGCTTCTGCAACATGCTGTGGAAGCTGATGCGCGACGCGCGTAACACCGACGTGGGCGTGGTTCCAACTCATTTCGCCGTCATCTTCGACTATTCGTCGAAGACGTTCCGCAACGATCTCTATGCCGACTACAAGGCCAACCGCAGCGCGCCACCGGAAGATCTGGTCCCGCAATTCGGCCTGATCCGGCAGGCCACGCGCGCCTTCGACCTGCCCTGCCTCGAAATGGAGGGCTTCGAGGCGGACGATCTCATCGCCACCTATGCGCGGCTGGCGAGGGAGGCCGGCGGCGACGTCACCATCGTCTCGTCGGACAAGGACCTGATGCAGCTCGTCGGCCCGAAGGTGGGCATGTACGATCCCATGAAGGATCGCGAGATCGGCGTGCCTGAGGTCATCGAGAAATGGGGTGTGCCGCCGGAGAAGATGATCGACCTACAGGCGCTGATGGGGGACTCCATCGACAACGTGCCCGGCGTGCCGGGCATCGGCCAAAAGACCGCAGCGCAACTGCTGGAGGAGTTCGGCGACCTCGACACGCTGCTGGCGCGTGCCGGCGAGATCAGGCAGAACAAGCGCCGCGAGACGATCCTCGAGAATGCGGAGAAGGCGCGTATCTCGCGCGAGCTGGTGCGGCTCAGGGAGGACGTGCCCGTGACCGACACGCTGGACGATCTGGTTCTGCGTCCGCCGGACGGGCCGAGGCTGATCGGCTTCCTCAAGGCGCTGGAGTTCACCACGCTGACCCGCCGGGTCGCGGAGGCCAGCGGGCTGGATGCCGCCACGGTCGAGGCGGTCCCGCTGAAGGTCGAATGGGGCGCCGACGCGCATGGCCCGGATCTCGATGCCTCCCCGGTGATTCCCGAGAACGGGTTGCCTGAGGAAGGGGATGTCGCCATTGGCCGCCCGCAGCCGGAGGAGCCGCGCGACACGCCGGAGGCGCTGGCCGCCCGGCGAGCCGAGGCCGCCGTCGCGGACAAGATCGACCGCAGCCTCTATGTCTGCATCCGCGATCTCGCCACGCTGAAGGAATGGATTGCGGAGGCCCGGTCGGCGGGCGTCGCCGCCTTCGATACGGAGACGAACTCGCTCGACCCCATGCAGGCGGAATTGTGCGGGTTCAGCCTTGCCACCGCGCCCGGCCGCGCCGCCTATGTTCCGCTGTCGCACAAGGCCGGGGCTGGCGATTTGCTCGGCGGCGGGCTGATCGAGAACCAGATTCCGATCCGCGATGCGCTGGCCGTGCTGAAGCCTCTGCTGGAAGACCCGGCGGTGCTCAAAGTGGCGCACAACCTCAAATACGATCTCGTGGTGATGCACCGCCACGGCATCGACGTGGCGCCCTACGACGACACCATGCTGCTTTCCTACGTGGCGGATGCCGGCACGGGGGGGCAGGGCATGGATGCGCTGTCGGAACGCTGGCTCGGCCACGTCCCCATCGCCTTCAAGGAGGTTGCCGGAAGCGGCAAGTCCTTCGTCACCTTCGATTTCGTCGATCTGGACAAGGCGACGGCCTACGCAGCGGAAGATGCCGACGTGACGCTACGCCTTTGGCGCGTGCTGAAGCCTCGTATCGTCTCCAAGGGGCTGGTATCGGTCTATGAGCGGCTGGAGCGCCCGCTGGTGCCGGTGCTGGCGCGCATGGAGGAGCGCGGCATCTCCGTGGACCGCCAGATACTCTCGCGGCTCTCCGGCGAGCTGGCGCAGGGCGCGGCGGCGCTTGAGGACGAAATCTACCGGCTTGCGGGGGAGAAATTCACCATTGGCTCGCCCAAGCAGCTGGGCGATATCCTGTTCGGCCGCATGGGGCTGCCCGGCGGCTCCAAGACCAAGACCGGCCAATGGTCCACCTCCGCGCAGGTGCTGGAGGACCTCGCGGCGGAAGGGCACGAATTGCCGCGCAAGATCGTGGACTGGCGCCAGCTCACCAAGCTGAAATCCACCTATACCGACGCGCTGCCCGGCTATGTCCATCCCGAGACGAAGCGGGTGCACACCTCCTACGCGCTGGCGGCCACCACCACGGGGCGGCTGTCCTCCTCCGATCCGAACCTCCAGAACATTCCGGTGCGCACGGCGGAGGGCCGCAAGATACGCACGGCCTTCATCGCGGAACCGGGCAACCTGCTCATCTCTGCCGATTACAGCCAGATCGAGCTGCGCGTGCTGGCCCATGTGGCCGACATCCCGCAGCTCCGGCAGGCTTTCGCGGACGGTATCGACATCCATGCCATGACCGCCTCCGAGATGTTCGGCGTGCCGGTGGAGGGCATGCCGGGCGAAGTTCGCCGCCGCGCAAAGGCGATCAATTTCGGCATCATCTACGGCATCTCCGCCTTCGGTCTGGCGAACCAGCTTTCCATTCCGCGCGAGGAGGCGTCGAGCTACATCAAACGCTATTTCGAACGCTTCCCCGGCATCCGGGACTATATGGAGGCGAGCAAGGCTTTCGCCCGCGACAAGGGCTATGTGGAGACGATATTCGGCCGCCGCGCGCATTATCCCGAGATCAGGTCGTCGAATCCGTCCGTGCGCGCGTTCAACGAGCGGGCCTCGATCAACGCGCCGATACAAGGCTCTGCCGCCGACATCATCCGCCGCGCCATGATCAGGATGGAGGACGCGCTGGCCGAAGCCGGGCTTTCGGATACGCGCATGCTGCTGCAGGTGCATGACGAACTGATCTTCGAGGCGCCGGAAGGCGAGGTGGATGCGGCCATCCCGGTGATACGTCACGTCATGGAGAACGCCACCATGCCGGCGCTAGCCATGAAGGTGCCGCTCCATGTCGATGCGCGCGCGGCCCGCAACTGGGACGAGGCGCATTGAGCGGGCAATAGCATCATGGATTTCAGCCTGTACGTTCCGATAGGCACCCTCCTGTCCTTCGCACTTGCGTCCTTTCTGATCGAGCTGACCCCCGGCCCGAACATGACCTACCTGGCCCTCGTTTCGGCCTCCGAAGGCCGCCGCGCCGGCCTGGCGACGGTTGCCGGCGTGGCGCTCGGCCTCGGCCTCGTCGGGCTGCTTGCAGCCGTGGGCGTGGCGGAACTGGTCCAGGCATCCACGCTGGCCTATGAAAGCCTGCGCTGGGCGGGCGTCGCCTTCCTGCTGTACCTGGCCTGGGACGGATGGCGGCAGGGCGCGGAAGTGGCTGCGGCGGAGGACATGCCGCGGGGCCGCTATTTCTGGCGCGGTTTGATGACCAACCTGCTCAACCCGAAGGCTGCGATCTTCTATATAGCGGTGCTGCCGACCTTCATTGACGGCGGACGGCCTCCCCTCGGCCAGACCCTGGCGTTGACGGCGGTCTATGTGGCGGTGGCGACGCTGGTGCATGCCGGCATCGTGGCCGTGGCGGGCGCTTTGGAGCCGTTCCTGAACAATGCCCGTTACGAGACGATCGCGAGGCGCTCGCTGTCCGCGCTTCTCGCCCTGGTTGCCGTCTGGTTCGGCTGGTCCACCGCGCGCTGACCCGGTTCATCGCGTTTTCTTCGGCTGGCTCCCAAATCCCGCCCAATTCGTATAGAAGCTGGATTACCTTGGGTCAGGGGTTTGGGAGCTTCCTCCATGCGCAATCGCAGATATGCCAGCGGCGTGCTCGCCGCTGCGGTGATGTTTCTCGGCGGTACCGTATTCGCTACGTTGCCCGCACAGGCACGGACCAATCACGCGCTGCTGGTGGCAGTCACCAAATATCCGAACGTGAAGGGCGCCGATCTCGTCGGACCCAACAATGATGCGCAGCTGGTGCGCGATTTCCTGCTGACGAGCGCGCCGGTTCCGTTCGCTCCCGAAAACGTCACCCTGTTGGCCGACGGCGTGGATGGCGCGCGCGGTTCTCCGACGCACAAGGCCATCGAGGCGGCGCTTGCCGAGGTTGCCGCGAAGGCGGAACGGGGAGATTTCGTCTATCTCCACCTTTCCGGCCACGGCATGCAGCAGCCCGCCGCCGATGTCGTATCCGAGCCGGACGGCATGGATGAGGTTTTCCTGCCCGCCGACATCACCGACTGGGTGGACAGGACAGCGGGCGTGCCCAATGCCTTTGCCGATGACGAGATCGGCTCGGCGCTCGACGCGATCCGGGCCAAGGGCGCTTTCGTCTGGATCGTGATCGATGCCTGCCACTCCGGCACGGCCACGCGCGGCGCGCCCGTGGGCGTCGACGACGTAACGGAGCGCAAGCTCGACCCGAAGCTGCTGGGCATTCCCGACTCCGCCTTCGCCGAGGCCATAGCCGAAGCGGGTGCCGCGACGCGCAGCGCGGGACCGGCGGAGGCTTCGCGCGCCCTCAGCCTCTATGCGAACGATCCAACCGCGGGCGCGGGTCACAGCCGCCCGACAGGGGCGGACGCCGTTGTCCCCGGCGGCATGGTCGCCTTCTTCGCCGCGCAGACGGTGGAGACGACGCCGGAAATGCTGCTCCCGCGCGGCGCCGACGATGCCCGCAAGCTCGGCCTTTTCACCTACACGCTGTTCTCCCGGGTCGCGGAGAACCCGAACGTATCCTACCGGCAGCTTGGCCAGAGCATCATGCAGGCCTATTCGGCCGAGAACCGCAGCCGTCCCACCCCGCTTTTCGAGGGCAATCTGGACGCGCCGGTATTCGGCATGGACGAAGCCGATTTCGTGCAGCAATGGAAGATCGCGGTGGCGCAGGCCGGCGTGACCGTGCCGGCGGGCCGTATGCACAGGCTCTCGCCGGGCGCGAAGCTTGCCATCCTGCCGTCGCCCGCCGCGTCGGACGAGGAGGCCATCGGTTATCTGGAAGTCCGTTCTTCCGAGAACCTAACCAGCGGTCTCTCTCCCGTCGAATATGCCGGCAAGCCGGCCATCAGCCCGGCGGAAATTCCCGCGAACGCCTATGCGCGGCTGGCCGAGTTGTCCTTCGATACCGAGCTGGTCGTGAGCCTGCCGCCGGAAAGCGCGGACTTCCCGGAGCAGGTGGCGGAGGTAAAGAAGCTGCTCGACGCCATCGTGGCCAGCGAGGAGACGCCTGTGAAGCTCAAGCTCGTACCGGCCGGCGAGAGTGCCGACCTCAAGCTCGCCGTGTTGAGCGAGGCGGAGGTGGCGATCCTCGTGGCCGATGCCGGCGCCGGCGCGACATCTGCCAAGTTGCAGAAGGTGGCCACACGTGGCGCGATGATCTCCGAGGCGCCGCGCCTGTGGCTTTTGCCGCCCACGGCAGAGATTTCGCTGGAGACGGGCCGCCGTCCGCCCTCCATCGGCTTCGAGGGCAGCACGCCGGACGGGCTGAAGTCGGAAATCGCCGATAGTCTCGTGCGGGTTTTCCGCGCCACCAATCTGGCGCGGCTCGCTTCAAACTCGACCTTCAGGCCGGAGGAATTCGAGGTCGGCTTCAAGATCAGGCGCTCGGACATGGATGAGGTGGAGCCGTTGGAGGCTGGCACGCTGCCCAAGGTGCACCCGCTCGATCAGGTGCATTTGGAAGCGCGCAACGATTCCTCCAAGGCCGTCGATCTCAACGTTCTCTATATCGGCAGCGACTATTCGATCAGCCATATGTATGCCCAGCGTTTGCATGGCGGCAGCGCCGTCGACCTGCCCCTGCTTGAGTTCAACGACGAGAGCTACGGCATAGAGCGCATGGTGGTGGTGCTGACCGAAGGCAGCGCGATCTCCACGGTCGAGGATCTGAGCTTCCTCGAGCAGGAGGGCGTGCGCGTGATGACGCGCTCCGCCTCCTACCCGGATGGTTTCTCCGGCCTGCTGAGGGATATCGGCTCGGCTCCGGCGACGCGGGGGGCGGCGAGGATCGGTGCAGGCGGCGGCGCGAAGGGCGCGGTCATGATCTTCCCGTTGGAGAACATGCCGCGGGACTGACGGTGCCGAGCACCGTCATGGTCCTTCGCGTGCGATCATTTCAGCGGGAGCCGCTTGCGCGGCTTTCGCATCTGGCGGAAAATCCGGGGGTGGACGCCTGACAGCGTGTCCAGCTTTCTGCATGGGGCCGGGAAAATGTGGATTGTGCCAAGATTCGGGGTGCTCAGCGCGTGCCTTGCCGCGCTGTCGGTGGCTGCGCCCGCAGCTTCGGCCGATTGCGGGCTGTGCGCGAAGAAGGTGGTGGTCAATTCATCGCTCGCAAGCTGCTTCCTCGAGAAATACCAGCGGTTTTCAGGGGATGCCGGCGGGCCGGTCGCCATAGACCTTGAGGATTGCGAGGAGGAACGCGGCGTCGTCGCGGCGCTGCGCGGACCGGGCACAGGCCCGCTCCCGCCCAGCCGCCGCTTCATGCTGTCGCTTTCGCAGCTTGCCTGCCTGAAAAGCAAGCTGGAGGAGCCTGGCCTCGTGCTCGACCCGTCGCTGGAAATCGACCTCGGGAGCTGCCAGTGAGCGGGCCGGGCCTCGACGCGGCGATGAAGATGCAGCGTGCCGTCGCACAGACGGAGAAGGAGGCCGATCTCGGCCCCGACGACGATGACGATGAGGGCAACCCTTTCAAGGCGAAGGCGTGGAGCCTGTTCCTCTATGCGTGGGCAGGCATGGCAGTGCGCGTGCTCATCGTCTTCGGCGGGCTGTTTTCCATCTACCAGTTCCTTGACGGCAAGGAGGAGAAGCGCGTCGAACGCACGCTCCAGCTCGTCGAATTGTGGGAAGAGGGCGAGTACCAGCAGGCGCAGCATGCGATCCAGGAGAGGCTCGACGGCCTCAACGTGAAATATGCGCAATTGCTCGGGCCTAATGCCGACGAGGCCGAGCGGGCGGTCTACATGGAGCAGGTTGGCATGGCGGCGATGTCGGAAGATGGCGGCGACCTGCCGCTCGCCGAATTCAAGATCGCGTTCGACCGGGTGCTCTATTTCCTCAACCGCGCAGCCTATTGCGTGGAAGGGAACCTATGTTCGGAACGGATGGTGAGGGACTATTTCGGCGACTTCGCGATCTCGTTCTGGAGCTATTTCAAGAGCTATGTCGAGCAGGAACGCCAGCGCGGCGCGCCGAGCTATGGCGTGCCGGTCGAGCAGTTCATCGCGACCTTGCGTTAGGGTGAGGACCTTGAGAATGACGACGCGTCGTCTCGCTTTCCTTGTCATGACGCTTTTAACGGGCGGCGGCGCGTTTGCGCAGGCCATTCCCGGCGGGGGAAAACCGTCTGCTCCCTCCATGCAGGATGCGATGGAGGCCGCTCCTGCAGGCTCCGTTACCGATCTGGAGAAGATAGCCGATTTCTATCTCGACCTCGACACGGGCGGTCATCGCGCCACGATCAACGACATCGCGGTCACGCCGGACGGGGAAACCATCGTCACGGCTTCCGATGACAAGAGCATCCGTGTGTGGGACTGGCGCTCCGGCCTCACCGTCCGCATGATCCGCGGGCAGATCGGGCCGGGCAATGAGGGCAAGACCTATGCGCTGGCCGTGACACCGGATGGTTCGATGGTGGCAGCAGCCGGCTATTATGGTGCAGGGCTGGGCGAGCAGCCGCCCTATGGCGACATACGCCTGTTCGATCTCGGTTCGGGGCGCATCCGCAAGGTGCTGGCCGGTCACGAATTCGAGGTGCATGACCTCGCCTTTTCGCCCGCGGGCGACATGCTTGCCGCCGCCGGCGGCGATGGCGCGGTGCGGCTGTGGCGCGTGCCCCGTCACGAAGGTGAGGACTGGACGCCGTTGCCGCCTCTGACTGCGGATTCCGGCCGCATAGAGCGGATCGCCTTCGCGCTGGGCGGGCAAAGGCTTGCGGCCGCAACTGCCGATAACGGGTTGCTCCTGTTCGACCTTTCCACCGGGACGGCCATCGACATGCCGCAGGCGGAGCCTTTGCGCGGCACGCCGCTGCGGGCGCTGGCTGTCACGCCGGATGGAAAAACGGTGGCGACAGCGGCGGCAAATGGCAGGCTGGATATCTGGAACGCCACGGATGGCTCGCTGGCGAAGGAACTGGCTCAGCTCGATTTCCAGGCAGGTGCGCTGTCCTTCTCCGGCAATGGCGCGCGGCTGGCGGTGAGCTGCCGCTATGGCTGTGCCGACCGTAACCGCTCCATCGTGATGGAGACCTCGACAGGCGCGACGGTGGCCGAATATCGGGGGCATGACGGCAGCGTAAGCGCCGGTGTCATCATGCCTGACGGGATGACCGTGGTGACGGCGGGCGGACGCGTGCACGAGATAAGGCTGTGGGACATCGCGACCGGAGAAGAACGCGCTGTGCTTGCCGGGCTAGGACGCCCGGTTTCGGCGGTGGCGATAGATCCAGCCGGCACGCGCATCGCCTGGGGCAGCGAGAACCCGTGCCCTGCGCGCGTCGCCTGCCCTGAAACGATGGGGCCTCTGTCGAATGGGCTGGACCTGCCGACGGCGGATCGCAGCTTCGAGGAGCCGGATGAGGCGGGTGAGGAAGCTGCGCGCCTGCGCCGTGCCGTTCTTAACGGCGATGGCTGGTCGCTGGCCGCGGCGTCTGGCGGGGACTACGGCTTCGAGAATGCGACGCTGCAAATCCGGCATGGGGACGCGCAAGCTACCGAGATCGTCAATGACGACGGCAACGGCTCCGTGCATTCGGCCTTCACGCTTCTTGCCGGTGGTGACGAGCTTGTGACCGGCGGGTCGGACGGGACCATAATGGCCTATCATCGCGCGGGGGGCAGCTTTGCCGGCGAATTCCTAGGCGGTCATACCGGCGACGTGCTTGCTATGGCGGAAGCGCCGCCCGCGAAACTGCTGCTTACCGGCAGCGCCGACCAGACGATGCGGCTGTGGAACACGGCCACGCGCGAGCTTGTCGCCAGCATGTTTTTCGCGGACGGCGACTGGATCATGTGGACGCCGCAGGGCTATTTCCATTCGTCTCCGAATGGCGACCGGCTGATCGGCTGGCATGTCAATCAGGGCGGTGGCGAGGAGGCGCGTTTCGTGCGTGCCCGCCAGCTCAAGCAGCATCTGCACAGCCCGGAGATCGTCCGCCGCGCCATCATTCTCGGCAGCGCGTCGGAGGCCGCGCGGGAACTGCGCGGCACGGACAGGCAGCTTGAGGAACTGCTTCAGCGCCGTCCGCCGGAGTTCTCGGTGAAGCTGGCCGAAGGTGTGGAGGCGGTAGAGGGCTTCGTCGCGCTGGAGATAACGGGCGCGGGCGAAGCGGGCGCGGATGTGTCGAATTTCACCGTGCTGTCCAACGACCGCCGGGTGAACGAGTTCGCCACGCGCTCGGTGGGCGGCAGCGGCGACCGCATCGTCATCGAGGTTCCGGTCGAGGACGGGCAGAACGAGATACTCGTCACCGGTTACAATGAATATGGCTATCTGACCGAGCGCGGCGTGACGGCGCTCGCCCGCAAGCGGGTGAACGACGATCCGGTCGGAAAGCTCTACCTGGCGGTGATCGGCGTGGAGGATTATCCGCTGCTGCCGGCGGACTGCAACGGCCGCTCCTGCGACCTGGCCTTTCCGGTCGCTGACGCGGCCGAGTTCCTGCGCGTCGTGGCCGAACGGACGGCTCCGCTCTACAACGGGCTGGAGACGCTTGTCCTGCTCAATCAGGACGGGCTGGACGAAAACCCCGACCGTGCCGCAGCCGTCCGGCGGATCGTCGGCGACGGCGAGATCATGGAGCCGGAGTCGCGCGCGGTCAGCGACGAGATCGAGGATTTTCTCGACCAGCCGGGGCCGGACGACACGACCATCCTGTTCGTTGCGGGTCACGGCGTCAATGTGGACGAGGACTATTATTTCATCCCGACGGATGGCCGCAAAGCCGATGGCGACCGTTGGCGGCGCTCCTCGCTGGTGGACTGGGGAGACATCCAAGACGCGATGGACCGGGCCAAGGGTCGCCGCATCATGGTGCTCGACACCTGCCACGCCGCCAACGCCTATAATCCAAAGCTCCAGAAGGATGCCGCCGACGCGCGCATCGTGGTCTTTTCCGCCACCGCCGCGAACAACACGGCAGCAGAGCTGCCGGAACTGGGCCACGGCGTCTTTACCTATTCGATCCTCGAGGGGCTTCGCGGAAAGGCCAATTCCAGCGGCGACGGCGTTCGCCTGCTCGGCCTTGCCGATTACGTCTATCGCGAGGTGGTGCGGCTTTCCCGCAAGCAGCAGGAGCCCTTCTACCACATCGCGCAGACCTCGAATTTCCTCTTGGCGCAGCCGTGAAACTTTGCGCGGCTACCTTAATTAGCTGGCTATTATTTGTTTGCGCGGCGCACGCCGCCTGCCTGGATGATGGGGAATATTTCGCTCCCCTCTACACGGACAAGGCGCTGTTTTCAGCCGCCATCGAGAAGGCGGGGGCGGTCCAGCCCTCTACCGTTCGGCTTGGCGGGGTTACGGTGCCGCATCACCTGCTTGCCGGTCATCTGGTGGCCGGCGGCATCAGGCTGGCCTCGGCGCATCGCTATGACCGCGTGATCCTGCTGTCGCCCGACCATTTTCACCGGACGAAGCGGCCATTCGCGACGGCGGCGCATGGCTTCGATACGGTTTTCGGCCCGGTGGAGGCAGACGGAGAGGCCATTTCCGCGTTAATGGCCACGACGGCTTCGGTGGAAGAATCCTGCCTGTTCGAGCGGGAGCATGGCGTCCATGCGCTGCTGCCCTTCGTGAAGCACTACCTGCCCGGCGCGCGCATCGTGCCGGTCGCCATATCTATCCGTTCCTCACGCGCCGAATGGGAGGAGCTTGTCCGTGCTCTGACCCCGCTCATGAGCGAGAACACGCTCGTGCTGCAATCGACCGATTTTTCCCATTATCTGCCGCATCACGAGGCGCGGCTGCGCGACCAGCAGACGCTGAACGTGCTCGCTTCCGGTTCCCTCGACGGGCTGGCCGCGATGCGTCAGCCCGACCACATGGATTCGATGGGAGCCATGTATGTGCAGATGGCCTTGCAGGCGCGCGTGAACCATGCCGCGCCGGACGTTCTCGCCAATGAGAATTCCGCGCAATATGTGGATCGTTTCGTGGCCGAAACGACGAGCTACATGGTGATCCGCTTCGGTGGGGAGGCGGCGGAATCGCAGGGCATGGGCCGCGCCTCATGGGACTATGTGTTTGCCGGGGACACCTTCTTCGGCAGGACGATGCCGGGGCTTCTGGTCGACGAACTGGCCGCCCGCCGCGTCGAGGATGCCGTGCTGGCCGAGACGCATGGGCGCCCTATGATCGTCAATCTGGAAGGCGTCCTGTTGCCCGACATGCCGGCGGGGCTTGAGCATATGGTGCTGGCCATACCGTCGGGGCTCGCCGCAGACTGGCTGAAGCGGCTCAATGTCGTGGCGGTCGGCCTTGCCAACAATCATGCGATGGATATCGGCCCGTCGGGCTATGCCGAGACGGTTACGGCACTCAAGGCCGCCGGCATTCCTTATGCGGGGCAGGGCGAGGCCATAGATCTGCCGGGGCTGGCCGTGGTCGCGCTCAGCGATCTCGACACCAACGCGTCACGGAAAACCAATCTTCTGACACCGGAATTGCTCGACCGCCTGGTCCTGCCCGATGCGTGGAAGCCGGTCGTCTCCTTCGTGCATTGGGGACGGGAATATGTGGGCGATCCGGGGCTGAGGGAGCGGGAACTGGCGGGCGAAATGCGCCGCCGGGGTGTCGCGGCGATTATCGGCGCCCATCCGCATGTCGCGAGCGAAGGAATAGAGACACTGGGCGGCGATACCGCCCTGGTCTATTCGTTGGGCAATTTCCTGTTCGATCAGGACGGCGACAAATCGTCCGGCGCGCTTGTCCATTTGCGCGCCTTCGAGCAGGGCACGTTGTTCGTCAGGCGGCAGCCCTTGCCCAACCTTTTCGATCTGGCGCGCGGTCAGCAGGAACTGCCGAAGGCGGGATCGAGATAGCAGGCCGATGGTGAGGCGTTGTTGAAATAATCCGGCTGGCGCGGCTTGATGTAGAACAGGCTGACCGGCTTGCTGTAGCGGACGCTGCCGTCCGCGAAGCGCATAGCTGCACGGAACTGGTGGAATGACGTCATTTCCGAGTGGATTTTCAGCCGCGTCGTGTTTTCGGACAGGTTCTTGTTGCCCCGCAACGGCAGGTCGATCCGGTAATCCGACTGGCCGACCGGCAGCGGTACGTCGATGTAGCGCAAGGCTGCGCCGGGAGGTCCGCCGCCATCGCCGCATTCGGCAAGGCTGTCATTCACCTCCACAACCGCCAGAGAAATGTCGGTCGAGAAGTTTTCGGACGATTGCTGAAGCTCGCCCTTGTGGTCCGCCCATTCATAGTCGATCCGGCCGGTCGCGGTCGTGTAGATGACGTCCTCGCCCCACACGAAATCGGAGACTTCGCCGAAATTCACTTTGTTGAACACCTGCGCGCGACAGACGCCCATTTGCTCGCGGCTCGGGCAGGAAAAACGCTCGGTCTCGAGGGCGCTTATGTCCACGCCCGCTTCCCGCAGGGGTTCCAGTACGGAGATTTCGGTGCCCTGGTCGAAATCCGCAATGCTCTGGACGAATTCCCGCGAGGCTTCGCCCTGCTTGTCGGGGCTGGTGAACTGCACGGTGACCTTAGCGTTCCTGACATCGCCCCAGCCATGATTGGTGAGCGAGAAATCCGGGCGCAGGCCGACGCAGCCGAGATGCTTGTCCAGCGTGAACATGGGCTTGCGGTAGGCATCGCTGCTGGAAACTTCGAGCGCCATGCTGTCCAGCTGCACGCGCGACTTGTCCGTCGTCTCCATGTTCAGCTCGACGAAAGCGAAATCGTTCTGCCAGTCCACATTGAAGAAGGCCGTGGAATCGCTGTCGCTGATCGTGCCGCCGCCGTTCCACGCATCGTTATATTCCTGCGTGACCGGGAAGATCGCCACGTCCTCGTCACGCACCAGATGCTGGTACTGGACATCCTGCCGGCTGGTCATGCGCTGGTCGATGACGAAGGACAGTTCGGCTTTTTCGGCGTGGCTGCCGCTGGTTTGCGCCTTCAGCAGGCCGCCCAGCGTCGCATCCGTCACGATACCCTTGCGGCCGGAGCCGATCTCCACCCCGTTGCGCCATTCGCCTTCGTAGACCGTCCCGCCGGCAAGCCGCATCGTGCCCTTGCCGTGGCGCAGGCCATCGCGGAACCCGCCGCGATAGATTGCGCCGTTGCGCGCCATGTAGCGGCCCTCGCCGCTGGCCGCACCATTGACGAACGCGCCTTCATAGCGGTTTCCCGCGCCATCCAAATGAATGCCCGTTCCATTCATGTAGCCGGCTGACCATTCTCCTTCGAAGCTTTCGCCGCTGCGATAGGCGAGCTTGCCTTTTCCGTGCGGACGGCCATCGCGCATGCCGCCAGAATAGGTGCTGTAGACGGTTTCGGGATCGTAATTCGCCGAGCCTTTGACCCGCCAGACAAGGCGGCCCTGTCCGGTCGCGGCACCTGTGCTGTCCACGCCCGGCCAGTTCCCGGCTGCAGGTTCCCAATTGAAATCCAGATTGCGTTCAGGATGCGGGTCCCAGACGCGGACATTGACACGGCTCACCGAGCGCGACCCGGCATCATAGACGATCTGCGTCTGCTCCGCCCATCCGCCGCTTTCAGCCGTTTGCGCGAAAGCCGATGACGCGAGCAAACATGCCGCCAGAAGCGACAATGTGGAATTTCGTGAAAGCATGGCCTGCCCCCCAAGCCTGCGAGAACCCGCTGAATAAAATCAGGGCGCGGAAAGGCTTGCAAGGGGGCGGGAGCCGATCCTGAAAAGAAGAAGCCCGCGCGATACGCGGGCCTCGTTGCGCAAACCGCCTCGTTCTATTCCACGAGGCTCTGAAGCCACTCGAAATAGGTCGGATTGATGCGGACCGCCGTGTTGGCGTTCGGGCTTTCGGCCACGTTGATGCCGTAGATCGTGCGTTCCTTCGTCTCGGGATTATAGAGGTAGACCGCGCTGCCGCTGGAACCCGGATAGGTGTCGCAGAGATACTGGAAATACATGTCCTGCATGGCCTCCGCGGTGACGTCGCAGTTCGCCCGCCACATGGTGCCTGCAGGCTTGTCGCCGGGATAGCCGACGATATTGGCGTAGAAGTCGCCCAGTTGGTTGTCGTAGCCATAGGCCATCCAGCCGAGCTGCTCGCCCACCGGCTCCTGTAGGATCACGATGCCGATGTCCCAGGGGACGACGGAGCCGTAGAAGCCCTGATAGTTGGAGATGAAGCCCTCGAAGATATGCGCCGTCTCGTATTCGTAGACGCCGTAGGGGGCGCTCTCCATGCTGGTGAGGCCGGGAGCGAAGACGAAATCGTCCAGCCAGCCATCCTCATGGCTGTAGAGGCAGTGCGCGGCGGTCAGAACGGTGCGCGGGCCGATCAGGGTGGCCGAGCAATTGCCGAGCCCGCCTTTGGACGTGGTGCCCTGCAGCAGGCCGATGGCGCGGAACGGATAAGCCTGCGAGTTGGTGATCTGCACCCGGTCGTCGTCACCGAACACCTGGCGGTCATCCTCTCCGCTTTCCGCGAAGGCGGGATCCTCGCCCTCGTTGGCGCCGAAGATCGTACGCTTCAGCTCCTTGCTTGCCGGTTCGCGGCTTTCATCGCCGCCGCGCTTGCGGGTCATCGTGCCCAGATCCTTTTCCAGCTTCGCCGGATCGAGCTGGAGATCGCGGGTGACGCCGTCCTCGTCCAACTCAAGAGGCGCGACCGGCGTTGCCTTGTCCGAAAGCGTCGCGCCCCCCGGCGCGGCGCGTGCGGCTTCGCCGCTGCCTTCGTTGCCGGCGGAGGATTCGGCCGACATCGCAGGTGCCGCCCATAGCGCCGCGGCGAGAACCGTCGAGGCGATAAGCGCCTTATTGAAGTATTTCATGTGAGACTCTCCCAAAGTCAGCAAGGATCGGAACAAGAAATTCAAATATTGTCCAGATGATGGTGCTATAAAAAGAGCTTACGGCGCCCCTTTTTGAGCCGGCAAGACAGGCGGCGTCTCCACCTCCCGAAGATGCTTCTAGAACATCGGGCGGCAAGGTGAGAAGCGGCTTTCGGGTGAAGCCGGCGCGCGGGTTAAATCGGCGCTCCGCCGTGTAAAGCATGCCGCAAATTATCCCAGATCGCAGGCAAGAAACCCCTTCCGTATGGTCATCTACAGGCATTAGATGGCCACCGGGGCCGCCCGGTCAGGCGGTGGGTTACGATCTCAGGAGAAATCGGTGATCAAGGGGCTTGGTACTTTGAGGGCGGCTGCGCTGCCGCTTCTGTCGTTTGCGATGGCCGCCGCCTTTCCGGCGTACGCTCGGGAATCGGAGTCGGTGAGGGCGGAATTGTCGCCCATGAGCCGCGTGCCGGCTCTGCGCAGCGGCGCCGACACCACCGAGGACGGGCGCGTCTTCGGCGGCCGCGAGGCGGCGAAAGGGGCATGGCCGTTCCAGGTTGCGTTGCTTACCAGCGCCATGCTGGACAACAGCGCGGATTCGCAGCTCAACGCCCAATTCTGCGGCGGCAGCCTTATCGCGCCGCAATGGGTGCTGACGGCGGCGCATTGCCTCTACGACTATGGTGACGCCATCGCGCCGGACTCCGTGACCGTACTGACGGAGGCGACCGACCTGCGCGAAGGCGTGCGGTTCGCCGTGGAGCAGGTGTTCATGCATGAAGGCTACGATCCGTCGACGCTGGACAACGATATAGGCCTGCTCAAGCTGGCCGCGCCTGCGTCGGCGGGTACTATCGCCATGACCGATACCGACATGGAGAGCGGCTCCACGACCGTCATTGGCTGGGGCATGATGGAGGACGGCACCTTCCCGATCGCCCTGATGGAGGCCGATCTGGATCTGCAGGCGAACCAGGCCTGCAATGCTGGCATCAAGGAAATCTACGCGCGCGATCTGGGCGATGTCCTGCGTAATTTCTCGGTTCGCATGCGCTATTCCGAAGGGGCGGTGGAGGAGGCGACGAAGGCGATCGCCGCGACCATGCGCGATCCGCTGACGCCCAACATGCTATGTGCGGGTATCCAGACCGGCGCGCGGGACGCCTGCAACGGCGATAGCGGCGGCCCGCTTTTCACCATGAAGGACGGCAAGCCGGTGCAGGTCGGCATTGTGAGCTGGGGCGAAGGCCCGATGGATGCAGGCGCGGCCTGCGGCCATGAAAATGCCTATGGCATCTACACGCGGCTCGCCAACTACAGGGGTTGGATCAGCCAGAAGACCGGCCTCTGATCCGGGCGAAATTTTCCAGGGGCGGCGGGCCATGTCCGTCGCCTTTTGCTTTCCGGGCTCACGGACAGCCGCCACAAAGAAGTCTCAATGGCTGCGGATCGTCCTTCCGCAATCCCGCATGTCGGCCCGGTCAGCGGGTCAGGACGAAACGATGTCAGACACAGCCACCTTCCTTCGCGCCTGGCTCAGCGATCCGCTGCGCGTGGCCGCGGTCGCGCCTTCCAGCCGGATGCTCGGCGAGCTCATGACAAGGGAGATCGGTCCGGCGACCGGCTCCGTTCTGGAGCTTGGACCCGGCACCGGCGTGTTCACCAGAGCGTTGCGGGAGCGTGGAGTGCCCGAGGACACCCTCGTCCTCATTGAGCAGCGCGACGATTTCATCGCCATGTTGAAGGGGCGTTTCCCGCGCGCCAGCGTGCTCAGGGGAGATGCCGCGCGCCTTTCACTGTCCCTGCCGCATGGAATGCGTTTCGGCGCGGTCGTGTCCGGCCTTCCGCTCCTGTCCATGACACGGCGGACGCAATTCATGATCCTCGCCGGCTGCTTCAGCCATCTGGAGCGGGGCGGCGCGATGTTCCAGTTCACCTATGGGCCGCGCTGCCCGGTGCCGCAGCCCATCCTCGACCGTCTCGGGCTGGATGCGCGCCGCGTTGCCGGAACGCTCTGCAACATCCCCCCGGCGGCGGTCTACAAGATCACGCGCAAGCTCAACTGAGGCGATTCAGAGCGCCAGTTTCGTCCACGCGCCGTCGCGCCTTGACGATTCGACGCAGGCTTCGACGAAGGCTACGCCCTCGACGCCGTCGCGAGCTCCGGGAAACACGACATCCTGCGGCGGCTTGCTGCCGGTCCGGGCCGCGCGGATCGCCCGCGCCGCCTCCGCGTAGATATTGGCGAAGCCTTCCAGATAGCCTTCGGGATGGCCCGCCGGCACGCGGCTGACGCGGGCCGCCGCCGGTCCCGCGCCCGCGCCGTTGCGCGAGATCAGACGCTTTTCCTGGCCGAACGGCGTGAACCACAGATGGTTTGGCCGCTCCTGATGCCATTCCAGCCCGCCTTTGGTGCCGAATACGCGCAGGCCGAGCGCGTTCTCGTTGCCGGGCGCGACCTGGCTGGCCCAGAGCAGTCCCTTGGCCGGCGGCGTGTCGCCACGTTGGCGGAAGCGCAGCAGTACATGCGCATTGTCGTCAAGCCTCCGTCCGGGCACGAAGGCTGCAAGGTCTGCGGAAAGGCTGTCGAGCTCCAGCCCGGTGACGAAGCGGGCGAGATTGTAGGCATGGGTTCCGATGTCGCCGGTCGCGCCGCCCGCACCCGATTTCGCCGGGTCGGTGCGCCATTCTGCCTGCTTGGAGCCGGTTGCCTCGGCCTTTTCCGTCAGCCAGTCCTGTGCATATTCGACATTGACCACGCGAATGTCGCCAAGTGCCCCCGCGTGGACGAGTTCACGCGCGTGCCGCACCATCGGATAGCCGGTGTAATTATGGGTCAGCACAAAGACGCGGCCCGATGTCTCCGCGATCCCGGCCAGTTCCTTTGCATCCGCCAGCGTCGAGGTCAGCGGCTTGTCGCAGATCACATGGATGCCGGATTCGAGGAATGCCTTTGCCGCCGGAAAGTGCATGTGGTTGGGGGTGACGATGGCGACGGCCTCTATGCCGTCCGCGCGCGCAGCTTCCGTCGCCGCCATCTCGCGGAAATCCGCATAGGCGCGATCCTGTGCGATACCCAACTCGGCCGCCGACGTGTGCGCCCGTGCCGGATCGGACGACAAAGCTCCGGCAACGAGCACGAACTGCCCGTCGAGCCGCGCGGCGATGCGATGCACCGCGCCGATAAAGGCGCCTTGCCCGCCGCCGACCATTCCGAGCCTGATGGGGCTGAAATCAGATGCGGGCATGGCTGGCTCCCTTGTTTACTCCAGCGTTTCCTTCGAGGCGACGGTGGAGTCGGCGTTGAGCTTGTAGACGACGGGAACGCCGGTCCCCAGTTCCATCTGCACCACTTCCTCGCCGGTCAGCCCGTCCAGCGCCATGATGAGCGCGCGCAGCGAATTGCCGTGCGCGGCCACCAGCACCGTCTCGCCGCGCAGGACATGCGGCTGAATCTGGCGCAGGTAATAGGGCAGCACGCGCGCGCCGGTGTCGCGCAGGCTCTCGCCGCCGGGCGGCGGCACGTCGTAGGAGCGGCGCCATATATGCACCTGCTCCTCGCCCCATTTTGCGCGGGCATCGTCCTTGTTGAGGCCGGACAGGTCGCCATAGTCGCGCTCGTTCAGCGCCCGGTCGCGGATGGTCTTGAGGCCGGTCTGTCCGATTTCGGCCAGTATGTGGTCCGTCGTCACCTGCGCGCGGCTGAGGGCGGAAGTGTAGGCGATGTCGAACTTGATGCCGAGCGCCTTGAGCTTGCGGCCTGCGGCCTTCGCCTCTTCATGGCCCTGCTCGGTGAGGCCCGGATCCTTCCAGCCGGTGAAGAGGTTTTTCAGGTTCCATTCGCTCTGGCCGTGACGGACGAGGACGAGGGTTCCGGACATGGAGGGATTTCCTTTCGTGGATGGGAACTGGATCAGGCGAGGCCGAGCACGTCGCGCATGGAGTAGAGACCGGGCTTGCGGCCATGCGCCCACAATGCCGCCTTCACGGCGCCGCGCGCGAAGATGGCGCGGTCCTCGGCGTGGTGGGAGAGCACGACGCGCTCGCCGGGACCAGCGATAACGACCGAATGATCGCCGACGACGGAGCCGCCGCGCAGCGTGGCGAAGCCGATGGTCCCCTCTGGGCGCGGTCCCGTATGACCGTCCCGCGCCCGCACGGAGTTGTCGGCCAGCGAGATGCCGCGTCCAGCCGCGGCAGCCTGCCCAAGCAGGAGCGCCGTGCCGGACGGCGCATCCACCTTGTGCCTGTGGTGCATTTCCAGCACCTCTATGTCGAAATCGGCGGCGTCCAGCGCCCGCGCCGCCTGCTCCACAAGCACGGCGAGCAGGTTCACACCGAGGCTCATATTGCCGGACTTGACGATGGTGGCGTGGCGCGCCGCCGCCGCGATCTTCGCGTCGTCCTCCGCCGTGCAGCCGGTCGTGCCGATGACGTGGGCGATGCGGGCCTGCGCCGCGTAGAAGGCGAACTCGACCGTGGCCGCCGGCGCGGTGAAGTCCAGCACGCCGTCTGCCTTCGCGAAGGCGGGAAGCGGATCGTCGGTGATGGAAACGCCGAGCGCGCCGGTGCCGGCCAGTTCGCCCGCATCGCGGCCGACAAGCGGCGAACCCTTGCGCTCGACGGCGGCGGCCAGCCGCGTGCCTGCGTTCTCGTGGATCGCACGGATGAGCGCCTGGCCCATGCGGCCCCCGGCCCCAACGACAACCAGCGCCATCTCGCTCATCGGTTCACCCCGTTTGCTCGCGCGAGCTATGCCGTGCCGCCGCCGCCGATGCAACCGCCAAAGAGCGTCAAATGCGCCTCCAGCGCCGTCCGTCCGTCTCGACGCCGAAACGTTCCGGCGTCTGCGCGAACGCGGCAAGGCCGGCAAGTGCGGCGAGCGGATGGGTCACGACATGCACCGGCATTTCCCGCATGAGCGCGCTGTGCGGGGCCTTGTCGTCGAAGGCGGCGCGGAAATTCCCCTTCTGCAAGGCGGGGACGATCTTCTGCGCGATGCCGCCAGTGAGATAGACTCCGCCGCGCGCCATGAAGACCAAGGCGAGGTCGCCCGCCAGCCTGCCGAGGCAGGTGACGAAAAGCTCCAGCGCCTCGGCGGCGTTGGCGTCCTCGCCTGACAGCCCGAGGCCGGTGACTTCCGCCGGCGTCGTGAGCCGGGGCGTTTCGCGGTTTGCCGCCGCGACAGCGCGGTAGATGTTGACGAGGCCGCGCCCGCACAGCATCTGCTCGCCCGAGATGCGGCCTTCTATCGGCTCCAGATGCGGCCAGATCTCGTGGTCGCGCGGCGTGCGCGGGCCGATGTCCACATGGCCGCCTTCGCCCGGCACGGGCACCCAAATGCCGCGCGTATGCACCAGCCCGGCGACACCCAGTCCGGTGCCGGGGCCGAGCACGACGCGGCTGCCCGCCGTGCCGTGGCGTGTCGAGCCGATCCGTTCCATGTGCTCGGTACCGAGCGCGACCACAGCCAGCGCCTGCGCCTCGAAATCGTTGAGCACCACGATGTCGGAAAGGCCCACCGTGTCGAACATCTGCCGGGGTCGGACCACCCAGTCGCAATTGGTCAGGTCGATCTCGTCGCCGTCCACCGGCCCGGCGACTGCAAGCACGGCCGAGTGCGGCCTGAGCGGCGAATTGTCGAGAACGGTGGCGCGGATGGCATCGTCTATCGTAGCAAAATTGGCGGTGGCGACGACGGGAAACTCGACCGGCCCGGATGCCGCGTCGGCAAGCACCGAGAAGCGCGCATTGGTGCCGCCTATGTCGCCCAGCAGGATCGGGAACCGCATCCCGCTGTCATTAAGACTGGCCATGTTGGCGACCCGGACTCTCCATGCGAACTCATCACGCCGGCCCATGTTCCGCGGCGCGATGAATCCCGAATATCACAGAGGATCGGATTGCGCACCCGCTCGCGTCAATTGCCGGGGCGAGGCGTGGGCAGCGGTATGCCGAGCGCCGGGATCGGCGCGAAGGCGCTGGCCGCGACAGGCGGTTTCGTGCCCGCGATGGCCGTCGCGCCCGGCAGGCCCATCGTCACCGCTTCCTCGGATGCGGGCGAGGGCGCGTTGAGCACCATGCGGCATTCCGACGGCAGCGCCGCGAGCGTCATCACGTCGCGCGGGCGCGGCTTCGCAGGCCCGGTGGCGGGCCGCCACGGCTCCTCCGTGAACCACCATGCCAGCGGCTTGCCGCAGCCGTCGTCGCGAGGCGTGGCCTCCTGCGCCTTGCAGCCGGGCGAACCGGGCTGACAGCCGATGCGGACGTGAAAATGCGAATCATGCCCCCAGAAGGGGCGCACCTTGCGCAACCAGGAACGGTCGCCCGACACCGTGTCGCATAGCTTCTTCTTGATGCCCGGATGGACGAGGATGCGCTCCACCTGCGGGTAGCTCGCCGCCCGCCGCAGGATGGCCTCGTGCGCATGGGTCCATTTGCGGTCGTCCACGTAAAGAGAGTTGCGCTTGAGCATCGACACCATGTCCATGCGCTCGCGCTCCTGCGCCGACATCAGGCGGTTGGGCATCGGGGTGAACCATATGTCCGCGTCGAGGCCGAGCTGGTGCGAGGCGTGGCCGTCCAGCATGGGGCCGCCGCGCGGCTGCGAAATATCTCCGATGAGCAGGCCCGGCCAGCCATCCGCCGCCGCGTCATGCGCCAGCCTCTCGATTGTTTCGATCATCGCGGGATGGCCCCAACGCCGGTTGCGCGAAAGCCGCATCACCTGCCAGTTCGGCCCATCGCGCGCGATGGCCATGCCGCCGGAGAAGCAGCCCTTGGAATAGAAGCCGTAGGATCGGGCGGCGCCCGCCGCCGGCAGTTGCTGCGCGCCGAACAGGCTCTTGGCAAGCGGCTCGGCGGCGCTCGCCACCCCTTCGATGAACATGGCTGCGGCCAGCACAGCCCCCAGAACGGCGGCGGCGATCGGAACGATTTTCTTCCGCATGAATCCGAACCTCCTGAGCATGGCCCGACACTCGGCCGGCAGGGTTAACGAAACCTGAACGCGGCGATCACGAATCGATACACGCCATGATGGCATATGGAGGGAATGCAATTGTGGCGTCACGCCGCCATTCACTCGCCGAAGCCGGGGTAGACTATCCGCGCCAGCTTCCGTCGCGCCACATCGCATCCAGTGCCACGCGGTAGTCCGGATAGCGGAAAACATAGCCCGCCGCCTTGAGGCGGGCATTGGAGACGCGCTTGGTTTCCCCGTAGAAGGATCGCGCCATCGGCGTCAGCTCGGCGGTGTCGAAGTCGATTTCCGGCGGCGGTTCCACGCCCATCACGTTCGCCGCGTAAGCCACGACATCCTGCGGCGGTGACGGTTCGTCATCGGTGACGTTGAACACGCCGCCCGTCTCGCTCCGCGCGAGGTGATCCAGCGCACCGGCGATGTCCGCGACATGGATGCGGTTGAAGACCTGTCCCGGCTTGACGATGCGACGAGCGGTGCCTGCCACCAGATTGGCGAGCGCGTTGCGGCCGGGGCCGTAAATGCCGGAAAGCCGCAGCACGGCGACGGGAACGCCCGCCTGTGCGCCCGCCGAAAGCCATTCATTCTCCGCCGCGCTCCGGTCGTCCGAGCGCCCCGGCATGGGACGGCATTCGGAATCCTCGTCCACCCAGCGGCCCTGATGGTCGCCATAGACGCCGACGGTGGACAGATAGCCCACCCAGCGCAGGGCGGGCATAGCCTCCCCGAGCGGGAGCTGGAGGGCGGAAAGCAGCGGATCGCGGCCACCGCGCGGCGCGGCTGACATGACGAGGTGGGTCGTCTCGCGCAGCGCCGCATCCATCTCCGGCGAGACGGCGGTTCCATCGAAGATCAGCGGCGCGATGCCTTGCGCGCGCAACGCCTCCGCCTTTTCCGGCGAGCGCGTCGTTCCCGTGATGGTCTCGCCTTTGGCGAGCGTGGCGAAGGCGCGCGCGGAATAGCCCGCGCCGAGCAGGAATATGTGTCTCGTCATGCCGCCACGCCTCTTTCATCCAGCGCCACGCGCCATTCGGCCTTCACGGCGTCGTCGCTCTCGCTTTGCGCGGCGTCGGAAAGCGCGGAGAAATCCTCGGGCGCGGCGAGCTGCGATAGTGCCCACACCGCTGCGCCGCGCACCAGCGGGGAGAGGTCGCCGAGCAGGCGGCGGCAGGCGGGCAGCAGCGATGCGTCGTTAGAGTTTCCGGCGGCGACCAGCACGTTGCGGATGAAGCGGTCGCGGCCTATGCGTTTGACCGGCGAGCCGGAGAAGAAGGCGCGGAAGCCCGCATCGTCGAGCGTCAGCAGGAAGGCCAGCGACGGCTCGCGCAGATCGTCCCGCGCGGCGAGCTTCGCCTCGGCCGCCGTGGACGCGAACTTGTTCCAGGGACAGACGGCGAGGCAATCGTCGCAGCCATAGATGCGGTTGCCCATCGCCGCCCGGAACTCGCGCGGGATCGGCCCCTTGTTCTCGATGGTGAGGTAGGAGATGCAGCGCCGCGCATCGAGCTGGTAGGGCGCGGGAAAGGCGGCGGTCGGGCAGATGTCGAGGCAGGCGCGGCAGGAGCCGCAATGGTCGCTTTCCGGCTTGTCCGGCTCCAGTTCGGCGGTGGTGAAGATCGAGCCGAGGAACAGCCACGAGCCGAAATCGCGGCTGACGAGGTTGGTGTGCCGCCCCTGCCAGCCCAGCCCCGCTACGGCGGCGAGCGGCTTTTCCATCACCGGCGCCGTGTCCACGAAGACCTTCACGTCAGCCCCGCTGCGGGCAGCGAAGCGGCCCGCTATCTCCTTGAGCCTCCCCTTGATGACATCGTGATAATCGCGGTTCCGCGCATAGACCGAGATGGCTCCGCGATCCTTCCTGCCGAGAAGTGCGAGCGGGTCGTCATCCGGCCCGTAATTCATGGCCAGCATGATGATGGAGCGCACCTCCGGCCACAGGGAACGCGGGCTGCCGCGCCGCTCCGCCGTTTCCTTCATCCACAGCATGTCGCCATGCCGCCCGGCGGCCACGAATTCGGCCAGCCGCTGCGAGAGGTCCGGCACCGTGCCCGCCGAGGCGACGCCCACCGCGTCGAAGCCCGCATCGCGCGCCGCGCTGTCGAGGAAGGCGCGCAGGCGCTTGGCATCGCCGGAATATCCGGCGGCGGTCATCAGAAATCGAGGTCCGGGTAGTGCGACACCGGCGAGAGGCCGCGCACCCGGTCGGCCAGCAGGGGCCGGAACGCGGGCCGCGACTTCATGCGCGAATACCAGTCGCGCGCGGCGGGATAGTCCTGCCATGAAATCTCGCCCAGATAGTCGAGCACGGAAAGCGTCGCGGAGGCCGCGAGGTCGGCATAGGTCAGCCGGTTTCCGGCCAGCCAGTTGCGCGTGCCAGCCAGCCAGTTGGTGTATTTCATGTGTTGCCGGATATTGGCGCGCGCGGCCCGGATCACGCCGGCATCCGGCGCGCCGCCATTGCCGTCTGTCATCTGCGGCTTGAGCACCCGCTCGCGCACGAGGTAGCGGGTCACGTCGCCTTCGGCCTTGTCCAGATACCAGTCGATCAGCCGCCGGATCTCGGCGCGCTCGAACGGATCTTCCGCGAAGAGCCTCTTGTCGCGCTTGTAGGCGCCGCGCGTCTCGTCCACATATTCCGCGATCACTGTCGCGCCCACCACCGGCACGTCGCCCTCGGCAAGCAATACGGGCACGCCGCCGGCGGGGTTGAGCGCCAGGAACTCCTTGCGTCGCAACCACGGCTTTTCCTCGATCAGCGCCAGCTCCTCGCCATATTCGGCGAAGGACAAGCGGACGAAGCGGCAGCCGGCAAAAAGGGGATAGTGGAAAAGCGTCAGCATCTCGGCGGCGATTTTTCTCGTCTGTTGCGCTGGTCTCTGGCGTTTCGCAGCCTGCGGGGCTAAGTCTCGGCGGCCCGATTCCCGGGCTTTGGAACGCGGTGCGGAGCTATAAGCGTCCCGTCCCGCCCTGACAAGCAGCCGGTGCGGAGGCTTCATGGCCAGCCAGACAATCGCGGAAGCCTTCCTGTTGGGAATCCTGGAGGGATTGACGGAGTTCATCCCCGTATCCTCGACCGGCCACATATTGCTGGCAGGTCATTTTCTCGGCTTCGAATCGACCGGCAAGACCTTCGAGGTGCTGATCCAGCTCGGCGCGATCCTTGCTGTCCTCAGCGTCTATTTCGGCCGCCTGTGGAACATGCTGGTCAGCCTGCCGCACGACAGGGCCACGCAGCGTTTCGTGTTGGGCATATTGCTGGCGTTCCTGCCCGCCGCCATCATCGGCGCGCTCGCCCATGATTTCATCAAGACGGTCCTGTTCGAATCGCCCATGACCATCGCCATAGCTCTGATCCTCGGCGGTATCGTGCTGCTCTGGGCCGACCGCTGGGCGCTGAGGCCCAGATACACCGACGTCACCCAATACCCGATGAGCGTCTATCTCGGCATCGGCATCGCCCAGTGCCTCGCCATGATCCCCGGCACGTCGCGCTCCGGTTCCACCATCGTCGGCGCGCTGCTGCTCGGTGCGGACAAGCGTTCGGCGGCGGAGTTTTCCTTTTTCCTCGCCATGCCCACCATGGCCGGGGCTTTCGCGCTGGACCTCTACAAGAATATCGACATTCTCTCTGCGGCCGACCTGCCCATCATCGCGACCGGCTTCGTCACCTCCTTCATTGCCGCGGTTTTCGTCGTGCGCGGCCTTCTCGATTTTGTCTCGAAGCGCGGCTATGCGCTGTTCGGATGGTGGCGCATCCTCGTCGGCGCGGTGGCGCTGGTGGCGCTATTGACGATCGGGTAGCGTTTGCCGCCGTTCTTGACGGCGTGCAACAACGGTGTTCGATGCGTCTTTGACCGGCCGTGGCGGTTGCCTTCGGAGTGCGGAGAATGGGAAATATCAAAGGTCCGGGCATCTTTCTGGCGCAGTTTGCGGGCGATGCCGCGCCGTTCAACTCGCTGCCCTCGATAGCCCGCTGGGCAGCAAGCCTCGGCTACAAGGGGGTGCAGATACCGACATCCGACGCCCGGCTATTCGACCTCGCCAGGGCCGCCTCCTCGAAGGATTATTGCGACGAGATACGGGGCATATGTGCGGAAGCCGGCGTCGAGATCACGGAACTGTCCACCCATCTGCAGGGCCAGCTCGTCGCTGTGCATCCCGCCTATGATGCGCAGTTCGATAGCTTCGCGCCGGAAGCCGTGCGCGGAAACCCGAAGGCGCGGCAGGCATGGGCGGTGGAGCAGATGAAGCTCGCGGCGCGGGCCTCACGCAATCTCGGCCTGAAGGCGTCCGTTTCCTTCACCGGTTCGCTCGCCTTTCCCTATCTCTATCCGTGGCCGCAACGCCCCGCCGGCCTGATCGAGGAAGCATTCGCCGAGCTTGGCCGCCGCTGGAGGCCGATCCTCGATGCCTATGAGGAGGCCGGTGTCGATCTCGGCTTCGAGCTGCATCCGGGGGAGGATGTGTTCGACGGTGCAAGTTTCGAGACATTCCTCGATGCGGTGGACGGCCATGTGCGCTGCACGATCAACTACGACCCCTCGCATTTCGTGCTTCAGCAGCTCGATTACCTCGCCTTCATCGACATCTATCATGAGCGGATTTCGGCCTTTCACGTGAAGGATGCCGAGTTCAACCCCACCGGCAGCCAGGGTGTCTATTCCGGCTACAAGGGATGGGTGGACCGCGCTGGCCGCTTCCGCTCGCTCGGCGACGGGCAGGTCGATTTCACCGGCATATTCTCGAAGCTCGCACAGTACGGATATGACCGCTGGGCGGTGCTCGAATGGGAATGCTGCCTCAAGAGCCCCGCGCAGGGCGCGGCGGAAGGGGCGCCTTTCATCGCGGCGCATATCATCGACGTCACCGACAAGGCGTTCGACGATTTCGCCGGGTCGGGCGTGGACCGCGCCGCGCTTCGGAAGATGATGGGCATCGACGGCTGATCGCTCGCCGGAAATGCGATGCGGGCTGGCGTTGGCCGACGTTGCCTGCCGTCTTTTTCGTATGCTGACAGAGATTGTCGCCGCGATTGCCGGCAAAGGCCAGAATGGGCGTTGACAGCCTGCCACCGCCCGCTTACATCGGCGGCGCACACCAGCCCAGGTGGCGGAATTGGTAGACGCGCACGGTTCAGGTCCGTGTGCCGCGAGGCGTGGAGGTTCGAGTCCTCTCCTGGGCACCATCGGCTTTATCAGCCGTTTTTCTACAAACCATTGAAAGCAAACAGATTTATCCCCTCTGCGGGAGCCCGGCCCCGCGATACGTTTTCGCGAAGCTTTAATTTCGGGCTACATACCGGGCTACATAGACGCCGAAATGAGGCGCTCAAGCGACCCTGATCGACATCTTCACACACGCTCGGACGGCAACTTCCGATAGTGCACCGCGTGCCCCATGAGGCGCTCGCAAATACGATCCGGAGCATCCGGCCACCTGCGGCGCTCCCCAACACGGAGGAGCGAGAAGTGGCAAGGCAATCACGATCGAGGAGGGTGAAAGTCGGATTTCAGCCATCAGGAGTCAAGAAGGCGACAGTTACGGCATAGGCTTGTTGCTTGCGAGTGCTTGCTTGAGCGCCTCCACAGCGGGCAATCGTGATGACGACGGCCGATATCGCCAGGCTAGGCCGATGTCCATCGTGGGGACGCTGTCGATCAGGGGAAGCTTTTCCACCTTGAGGCCGTCGAGCGTCCAGGGACGATATACGAGGTCACTCAGAATAGTGACAGCTCTGCCCGATGCCACGATATTGCGGATCGCCTCGATGGACCGGGAGACGAAAATGATGTCGGGGAATCCCGTTGTCTGCGACCAGTATTTCTCGGCCTGGCGGTTGGCCTCATCGGAATCAAGAATCGCTATCGGATAGCGAGCGACATCTGCAAGCGACACCGCCTTCAATTGTGCTAGCGGATGATCCGGCGCCGCCCATAGCTGCCGGGTCGAGCGGTGCAGGATATGCGATCTGATCCGCCTGTCGGCGGAGAGGTTCGAGGTCAGGAGGAGGCAAAGGTCCAGTTCACCCGCGAGCAATTCGGCCTCCAGTTCCAGCCGGGGCGATTCCCGAAGTTCGACATCGACTTGGGGATGGCTGCGCGAGAAACGCGACAGAAACGGAAAAGCAAAATATCCCGATATTGTCTCGCTCATGCCCAGCCGCACCTTGCCGCGCATCTGTTCGCGCTCGTCGGCGGTGTAGCGTTCCGCGGCGGTGAAACTTGTCTCGATGTCGCGGGCATATGTGAGAAACTTATGTCCGGCGTCTGTGAGAACGAAGCCTCGCGGATCGCGCACGAAAAGCGCAGTGCCGAGACTGCTCTCCAGGTCCTTTATCGATAGCGTGACGGTCGACTGCGAGACGTTGATCATGCGCGCGGCAGCCGAAATCTGGCCGGCCTGGGCGACGGCGAGGAAATAGCGGATCTGACGCCGGCTGATCATTGAAAAAACCAATACCACAAATAGAAACTATGAAATTGCAAATGGCCGTCGGCATGTCAAATCTGAAGAACGACCGTAAAGAGCCGACCTGAAATGCCCGTGCCCGGTGCCCGATACTTTTCCCAACTGCCGCTTCAGGGTTTATGGAACGCGCCCGTCTTGCTTCTGATTGCGGCGATGTTGTTCTGGTCGAGTAACGTCATCATCGGACGCCTTGCGGCGGAGACCATTCCTCCTGTGGCGCTGGCGTTCTGGCGATGGGTGGGGGCTTTCTTGGTCGGTCTCACGTTCGCTGCGCCGTATCTGCGGCGCGATATCGGCGCGCTCGCCAAGGCGTGGCCGATTGTAGCGGTCCTGGCAATGCTCGGCGTCTCCGCCTACAATACCTTTCTCTATGTCGGTCTCGCGCAAAGCTCCGTCCTGAACGCATCCGTGCTGCTGTCATCGATACCGGTCGCGATTCTGGTCGTGTCTTTCCTTCTCCGGCATGAGCAGCCGACAGTACGCCAGATAGCGGGAGTAGCCGTGTCACTTTTCGGCGTACTGATCGTAGCGTTTCGCGCCGATATTGCGCTCCTTGCCAGTTTCACGTTTGGACCGGGGATATGGTGGATTCTGGCGGCGGTGGTATCCTACGCAGTCTATTCCGTACTGTTGAGGAAAGCGCCGGCGGTGCACCCCCTCAGCCTGCTGACGGCCATGTTCTTCGTCGGTCTGTGTTTTCTGGCGCCGTTCTATGTCCGCGAGCATCTGCAGGTCGCGTCAATGAGGGTCGGCATCGCTTCTGTGGCGACCATCATATATGTAGCGGCGGCTCCCGGCTTTCTGGCCTATCTGGCTTATAACAGAGGGGTTGAACTCCTCGGTGCCAACAAGGCGGGGTTGTTCCTACACCTCATCCCCGTGTTCAGTTCGCTCTGGGCGCTTCTGTTTCTCGGGGAAGAGGTACACCTTTTCCATCTGGCTGGCGGAATGCTCGTTGTGATCGGCCTCCTCCTTGCACTAAGGACCCCTCGCGGACGCGGTCAAATCCCGAAGCCCAACCGCAACGGAACCGCCCTCCCATTTCCTTTCAGCGGCTTGCGGAAACGGGTCGAAGCAAACGCCGCCCGACATTATGGAGATGATGTTCCATAGCCTCCCTTGCCCCCTGGGCATCCCGGCGTGCGATCGCATCAACGATGGCTTCGTGTTCGGAGAAGCTGTGGTGATCGACGGGAGGTCCGGTTTCGTCGGCTCGCACGCGGCTCCATGTGACGGTGCGGCTGACTGCCTGCATGATGTCCATCAAACCGAGCAAGAGGCCATTCTGCGAAGCCTCCACAATAAGCCGGTGGAAATCGTTGTCCGTGGCTTCATATTCCCGCCACGATTTGACGCTGCGGCTCCTTGCTGTCGTAGCGTGAAGCTCTTCTATATGCGCGGGCGAGGCGTTGGTGGCCGCGAATGCGGCGAACTCGGGTTCCAGGACAAGGCGCGCCTGTATGAGCCCAAGCGGGCTCGTGGCGCTGGCTATCTGCGTGATATCGACGGAAGCTTCGACCGGTTTGTTGCCGACGAAGGTGCCCTTGCCGACGTGACGCCAGATTCGCCCTTCCTTTTCCAGAACGAGAAGCGCCGTTCTCAACATTGGTCGCGAGACGCCTATGAGATTCGCAAGGGTTCGCTCCGCTGGAAGGCGCGCACCGGCTTGGAGGCCGCTGTTGTTCAGAAAGGCACGCAGTTGCACCAGTGAAGACTTGTCATCGTCCTTTTTGGCCATGCTTCGCTTGTTTTCCTGCCCTTGATGAGGAAGCGGCAAGAATGTCCGCACCGCGCCTCAGAATATATTCCCGGAAAAGCCAACGCCACTGAAGCACAAGCTCGCGGCTGCCAGCCCCTATCCCCTTGACACTGCACCAGCCTGATACGTATGACCAATGTCAAATTGGTTCAGAATTGTTCAACAGCAGGACGCCGTCCGAGCGTGAACTTGATCGAGGAGCATTGGAAATGCAAGGCGTTCCTTTCAGACCATCCTACGTCTTCGAACCGCCTGCGCGTGCAGCCCTGCCGGTCGTCGGAAGCGTCTCGCTTTTCCCCGTCAACAGAGTGTACTGCGTCGGTCGGAATTATTCCGAACATGCACGCGAGATGGGGCACGACCCTGACCGGGAGCCGCCATTTTTCTTTAAGAAGAACCCCGACAACGTGCTTCATGACGGCACATTTCCTTACCCTCCGGCCAGCAAGGACGTGCATCACGAGATCGAACTCGTAGTCGGCCTGTGCGAGGGCGGTGACGATATACCGGTAGAGCGCGCGCTCGACTGCGTATTCGGTTATGCGGTTGGAATCGACATGACCCGCCGCGATCTTCAGGCGGAAGCCAAGCGTCTGGGGCGCCCGTGGGATACTGCAAAAGCCTTTGAAAAATCAGCGCCTTGCTCAGCAATCGTCCCTGTGGCGAAGATCGGGAATCCGGTTGCCGGGGAAATCAGGCTTGAGGTCAACGGGGTCGTGCGGCAGCGAGGGGACATCAGTCAGATGATCTGGGGAATCCCGGAGACGATCGCTTATCTTTCCACGCTTTTCACGCTTCGCCCCGGCGACCTGATCTTTACGGGCACGCCGGCTGGCGTGGCGGCCGTTTCACGCGGTGACATTCTTGAAGGTTTCGTCGAAGGGGTGGGGAGCCTTAGGGTGCGTGTATATTAGCACAAGGCGGCGGAAGCCAGGACGGGGCGTGGCTACGTCCTTCCCTTTCTAGCCGCTCGCTGTGGCCAATAGGAGAGGCTGCACGGGGATCGGGCCCGACAAAAATCACCTTCCGCTTGCGTCTCTGTCAGCATTTTTTGTTGACCAATTTCAGATCGGTTGTAAATTGGTTTTAGTATCAAATAAAAATGGGGATCAAACACCGATGCATACTTCCTGTTCGATCGTAAGGAGCGCCGCCGCTGCGCTTGGCCTCGCAGCCGTCCTGTCGGCATCGCAGTCGTTCGCCGATGACGATATTGAGGAGCGTAGCTTCAATATAGTGGGCAGCTGGAGCGTCGGAACGCCGTATCCGCGCCATGAGGTGCCTTTCTGGACAAAGACGCTGCCGGAAGCGTCCGGCGGCCGTCTCAGCGCGACGGTTCAGGGCTTCGACCAGCTCGGGCTGGGTGGTCCGGCAGTTTTCGAGATGGTTGGGCAGGGTGTCTATGATATTGGCGCCAGCGTGATCGACTACGTATCGGGCGACGAGCCCATGCTGGAAGGGCTCGATCTCCCGGCTGTGGCGGATCCGCAGCAGGCAAAGAAGGTTCTCGATGCCTATCGGCCACATCTGGAGAAGGCTTTCGAAGAAACCTACAATGCGGTTTTCCTGGCTTCCATTCCGCAGACGCCTCAGGTGTTCTTCTGCAATGCCGAGGTGAACGGACTTGCCGATTTGTCGGGCAAGCGCATTCGCGGCAGCGGCCGCATGACGATGGATTTTATCGCTGCGGTTGGCGGGGTTGGCGTTTCCCTCGCCTTCAACGAAATGCCGGTGGCTCTGGACCGTGGTGTGGTGGATTGCGGCGTGACCGGCGTTCTTTCAGGCTACACAGGCGGCTGGTCCGAGGTTTCCAGTCATCTTTACATGCTTCCCGCCGGCGGCTGGGACCATGTGGCGATTGTCGCCAACAAGGACGTCTGGGACTCGCTGAATGACGCCACCCGTGGGTTGCTGCGCACGGAAATCGAGAAAATGGAGGCGAATGCCTGGGACGCGATCCGGCAGGAGACGCAGGAGGGCATCGACTGCAACACCGGCGGTGAATGTGCGATAGGTGCAGCGCACAGCATGGTCGCGGCCGAAGTCACGGCCGAGGATCAGGCAAGCGCGATCAAGCTGATTGAGGAGCGCGTCTTGCCTGGCTGGGCGGAACGCTGCGACGAAAGCTGCGTAGAAAACTGGAACGCCTCCATCGGTCAAGTCCTCGGCATTACCGCGGCACGCCAGTGACGGTTTCGAGGATGCCTCGAGCATCCGAGTGATCGTGACGGCAACACCTTTCCTCGAAATGGATGATGCCGTCGCCGGGATTGACGTTCATTGACCGGAGATTCGTTGATGAAGCCGTGGGCAGACCGCCTTGACGCGTTGCTTGAGCGCAGCCTTGCTGCGGCCAGATGGTTGGCGATCGCCGGGGGCGCGCTGATGCTGGTCTGTTCGTTTCTCATCGTGATTGACGTGCTCGCGCGCCGTCTGGTGGGGATTTCCACCTGGGGAGCGGACGAACTCAGCTACTATGCGATGGCGATATCGGCCTCATGGTCACTGGCATTCGCGCTCCTGGCCAAAGCGCATATCCGTATCGATTTCATCCGTAATCAGCTCAGGTTGCCAGTGCGCGTGCTGTTCGACGTGGTGGCGCTGTGCGGAATGTCCTTCACGTCGCTGATGTTCAGTGCCGCGACATGGGAAATATTCCATCGTTCCTGGCAGCGGGGCACTACCTCCATTACGCAGTTCGCGACGCCGCTCTGGATTCCGCAACTACTGTGGTTTGCGGGATTTGCATTCTTCAGCCTCATGTGCGCGCTGCTCATCGTGCGTGCACTTGTGGCGCTCGCAGTCCAGAGAAGTCCATCCGCCGCCGAGGAACTTATAGGTGTTCTTTCCGTGGAGGCGGAATCCGCCGAAGCGATCAGCGATCTGAAGTCGTGACGAAAGTATTCCCGCGATGCTCCTGATAAGTCTTGTTGTCCTGTTTCTGCTTCTCGGTCTCAGCCTCTCGGTAGCCGCTGCTCTCTTCACACTGGGATATTTTCTCGACGTGTTCTTCGCTCCGCCTGAACTGACGAGAGCGCTCGGGCATCTCGTTTGGGATACCAGCACCAACTTCATCCTCATTTCCATTCCTCTGTTCGTCATGACAGGGGAGATCCTGATGCGCTCGGGGATCGCTACCAGGCTGTACGATGCTCTCAATTCATGGGTCTCTTGGCTGCCGGGCGGATTGCTCCACGCTAATATTGGTTCGGCCACGCTGTTTTCCGCGACGTCTGGCTCCTCGGTCGCGACCGCCGCGACCATTGGAACGATCGCTCTGCCGCAGGGAAGGCGTTTCGGATATGATGAGCGATGGTTCGCCGGAAGCATCGCGGCCGGCGGTACGCTCGGTATCCTGATTCCGCCGTCGATCAATCTTATTATCTACGGCTTCCTTTCCCAGACCTCGATCCCGCAGCTTTTCCTCGCCGGCATTGTTCCTGGCCTGATGCTGGCGTTCCTCTTCATACTGACAATTATCGTGTTGGTACTGATCCGTCCTGAATGGGGCGGGCAAAGGGAGTCGTACCCGTGGTCTGTCCGGTTCAGGAACCTCGTTCACCTCATCCCGGTGGGCATCCTTTTCGCCTTCATTGTCGGCAGCATCTACACCGGCTGGGCCACGCCGACGGAAGCCGCCGCGATCGGGGTTCTTGTCGCTCTGATCCTGGCTGCCTGCTATGGCGGGCTGAGCTTCGACATGATTGTCAAAGTGCTCGAGGGTACAATGCGTACCACGGGCATCATCATGCTGATTCTGTTCGCGGCGGGCTTCCTGAATTTTGCGCTCGCCTCCGTTGGCCTCACCAATCAGCTTTTTACGATGATCGCTGGTTTCGATCTGACGCCCATGCAGACGCTGTTCCTTCTTGTGCTGTTCTATATCGTGCTGGGACTGTTCATTGAGACGCTGTCCTTGATGATCATCACAATCCCGCTTGTCGTCCCGCTGATCGTTGGCCTCGGTTTCGACAAGGTCTGGTTCGGAATCCTGCTGATCGTGCTTATCGAGATGGCGTTGATAACGCCGCCGGTGGGGATGAATCTCTACGTTGTGCAGAGTGTTCGCGGACGGGGCACCTTGACCGATGTGATGGTGGGAGCTGCGCCGTTCGTCGTCGCTCTTCTCCTGCTGGCGCTGGCCCTGATCGCCTTCCCGCAATTGGCACTGTTCATTCCGCAAACCATGTCGAACTGATGCGCGTTTGCCGCCTTCGCGCGGAAACCTGCGTGTCGCTGATTTGAAAGGTCATATCCATGTCTATCGAGATCGATCCCGCGCTCGACAAACTGGCGCGTAGCGTCGGCGAGGTTGTCGACCACTTCGTCACCGTCCCCTTCTGCACGAGCGGCGGTCCTTCCGTGTACGCGGAGAAGCCGATAATCGGTGCGATCTATGGCGCGGCACGCGAACGCACGGGAGATCTTCCGTTGACCTACGCCGCGGCGCGCGCATTGCTTGAGCGGGTGCCGGTAGGTGGACGCCTCGTCATAGGAACAGGTTTTGTCGTCCCGCCCGTTCTGCGTGCGGAAGGCGATGGTCCGCTGGGCGCCCCATTCCTTGCCCGGGCCATGGCGCTGGCCCGCGAAGCGCATACCATTGTCGTAACCGAGCCGACCAATGTCGAGCCGATCAAGCAGGTGATGCGCGCGAGCGGCCTTCAGGTTGCCGAGCTCGAGGAAGCGCTCGAAGTGCCGCACAAGACCGCGGTGGTTCCGTTCCCCGTCGGTGACGACGACTTGTCCCGCAAGGCGGGTATCGAGACGCTCGACCTGCTCAAGCCCGACGCCATAGTCACGATCGAGAAGCTGTCGCGCAATACCGAAGGCCGCTACTACAATGGCATGGTCACCGACCTGACGGACGTGACCGGAAAGATAGACTTTATGATTGAGGAAGCCCGCAAACGCGGCATTCTCACCATCGGTCTCGGTGACGGCGGCAACGAGATCGGCATGGGTAACATACTGGATGTGATCCAAGAGCGTGTGCCCAACGGCAAGGCCGTCGGCGCTGCGACGCAGACCGAACTGCTGGTGGTCGGTGCCTCCGCAAGCTGGGGAAGCTATGGCATCGAAGCCTGCCTCGCCGCGCTGACCGGCAAGCGGCATATCCTCCACGATGAGGAGATGGAGCGGCGCATGCTCGACCAAAGCGCGCTCGCCGGCATCGTCGATCCACTCACCGGGCTTGCCGAAGGATGGCTGGATGGCGTTCCGCCGCAGGTTAACTACGCTATCGTCAGGATACTCAATTATCTGCTCGAAGTGCGCGTGCGCAACTGGGCTCTCAACCAGTACAAGGAGTGGGGCACGCGGAAGGAGTTCAATACCGAACTGCTTGCGAAATACGCGCCCATCCTTGCCAATATAGGGGCGGCTGGTCTGGCGGGGGAACAATAAGATGAGCCATTGGCCGCGTTTGCCCGCCGCGACACTGGAAACGCTTTCCCGCTTTTCAACCACGACGCTTTCCGATGCCCTCGACCGTTTTAACGTCAAGGGCGCTGTTCACGGATTGAAGCCGCTTGTTCCTGGCAAAGCCATTATCGGGCAGGCGGTGACACTGCTCTATCTGCCCGTGGGGATCACCGGCGCGACTGCGGGGGATTTCCTCCATCTGGTCGAGCCGGGAGACGTGATAGTCATCGACAATCGCGCGAGGACGGACTGCACTGTCTGGGGCGGAATTCTCTCCGAAGCCGCGAAGAAACAGGGCGTCGCTGGGACCGTGATAGACGGCGCTACGCGCGACAGCTCTGTCACCGCCGGTGAGGACTATCCGATGTGGTGCCGCGCCACCCATATGTTGACAGGCAAGGATCGGGTGATGCTCCAGGCTGTTAACGTTCCGGTGACCCTCGGGCATGTGCGCGTCGAAGCCGGAGACGTAATAGCTGCCGACGACGATGGCGTGGTCTCGATACCACTCCGTCTGGTCGACGATATAATCAAAGCCGCTGAGCACATAGACCGCGTCGAAACACAGATCGTCGAAGACATCAGGTCGGGAATGAATCTGCTCGAGGCGCGGGAAAAGAACAAATATTTCGACTTGCAAAAATCAACACCGTCCTGACGTTACCTGACCGCCAGAGCCATTCACTTTTTGATCGAAGCATATTCTGCGCTGGTGAGATGGTTCTGGCATTCCGGGGCTTCGCTGGTTTCGACGAGGCCCCGATGTGACGCCGTGTGTCCTTTGCGGTTTGCTTCTGGACCATTCGTCTCCAGCGCGTGGTCTTGGTGAATGCCTGTGCGATCGGGCGGTCGCCGGGGGCGACTTTCAGGTTTCTATGATCACATAGTCCTCTTCGATCGAGATGGGGAATGTTTCGACCTTGTAGGGCCCCTCGATCAATCCGGATCCGCTTTCCACGGAAACGGCGTAGTTCCTCACGCGTGTTCTTTTCGGGTCGCAGTAGGATTGGCCGGTAACCAGATCGAATTCCCAGCCGTGCCACGGACACCTGACCATCTCGCCGCGTCGCGAAAGGCGGTAGCTTCCCGGCCGATCGGATTCCAGCAATCCGGTGAGCCTCCCGGTACAGAGGTTGGCCCCTTCATGCGGACAGCGGTTGGAAATGGCGTGGAAAGTCCCGTCGACATTGAACAACGCGATATCGCGCCCGTTCACCGTGACGTAGATACCGCCGCCCGGCTTCACGTCCGAAACCTTCGCGACGACCGTCTTTGTCTTCTGTCGTGGAGCGGTATCAGTCGAGGCCATAGAACACCTTCGCGTTCATGCGGAAAATCTTCTCCCTGTTCTCCGCCGAGAGCGATCCCTTGAATGCGAAGCGGGGATCGTCGAAGTCCCAGTGCGGATAGTCGGTGGAGAACATGATGCGATCATAGCCGACCCACTCGGTGATCTCCGCCAGATGCGCGTTGTCGTTGGGTTCGTCGATGGGCTGCGTGGTGAACCATACATGCTCGCGGACATATTCCGAGGGCTTGCGCTTCAAATGCGGCACCTCATCGCGCATGCGTTCCCAATGCTTGTCCATACGCCAGCAGAAGGCCGGCACCCAGGCGAATCCCGCTTCGACAAGAACCACGCGCAGCTTCGGAAAGCGTTCGAATGCGCCTTCCAGCACAAGGCCGGCAAGCATCGCCTGCATCGACTGCACATTGCTGTGCTGGTCCTCTAGGTAGAAGGAGGGCCAACCGGCACCCGTGACGGGGTGTCCGCTCAAGCCGCCGACATGGCATGACAGCGGGAGATCATGATCCACCGCAGCCTGGAAGATCGGCCAATAACGCTTGCGCCCCAGAGGCTCGTCTGTCTTCGGTGGGATATGGAGCTGCACATAGCGGCGATCCGGCGCAAGGCGTTCGATTTCCTTGACGGCGGCTTCCGTATCGTCCGGCGTGACGACGATCGAGCCGCGAAAGCGTTTTTCCTTCTCGATCCAGGTGGCAAGCTGCCAGTCGTTGAGGGCGGAAGCCAGCGCAGCGCCGAATTCCAGATTGCGCTGAGCGCCAGGCCCGACCCTGAGAGGAATGAGGATTCCATACTCGATGCCATAGGCGTCGAGATGCTGGGCACGCATGAAGTCCAGATCGGCGCCGGGCGGCCGTCCGCTCGGAGGCCAGGAGTCCGCGCGGGCCGTATCCGGCGCCATGCGGAAATGGGTTGTCGGTGCGTTCTTCACGCCGTTGCGGAAGAACGAACCATAGACCGCCATATGCTCCTGCCATCGCTTGGGCAGGAAGGGCGTCAGCTCTCCCGGCGCCATCCCGGGATGGATGTCGCAATCGACGATGGTAAGGTCGACCGGTGTATGAGTATCGCGCTCGGTGACATTGACGTTCATTGCGCCGTCTCCTTCTGCAATCGCGGGTAGGTCTCGGTTGGATTCTCAACTGCGATCTTCTCAAGCAAACCCGTCGGAAATCCGGCCGGCAGCGGATTCAGGCCGTCATAGTGCCAGTGCGGATAGTCCGAGGAGAAGAGCAGGAAGCGATCGGATCCCATCTGGTCGATGGCGCGCTCGAGCTGGTCTGGAGTCGGGGGCGCATCGACGGGCTGTATCGTGAAACGCACATGCCGCTCCGCCAGCGTGCCTGGGGCTTCCTTGAGCCAGGGAACCTCGGCGCGCACGCCGCGCCACGTCTTGTTCGCGCGCCAGATGAAGGAGGGATACCAGAGAAATCCGGTCTCTATGAAAACGACCTTCAGATTCGGATACTCGACGAAAACGCCCTCGCTGAGCAGGCTGAGCAACTGGCTTTCCGCAATGGAGGAAAAGCCGATGTAGTCCGACAGGAAGTAGGACGGCCATCCGGTCGGGGTGGGGGCGTTGCGATAGCTCGACCCCGCATGAATGCCGATCGACAACCCATGCCGGGCGGCGGCGGCATATATCGGCCAGTAGTAGCGGCGCCCGTAAGGCATGTCGCTGGTGCCGGGCAGCAATACCTGAACGAACCTTCGGTCAGCCGCCCAGCGTTCGATCTCGGCAGCAGCAAGCTGCGGGTTCTGTATCGGGACGACGATGGAGGCCCGCAAACGGGGGTCGCGATCCAGCCATTCCGCTGCGAGCCACTTGTTCAGCGCCGTGCACATGGCGGCAGCCAGATCGTCGCCGAACACGATCTGGGCGACATGCAGACAGTTGCAGATTCCGGCCGCGGAGCCAAACCCGTCCAGCACGTGACGCTGCATAAGTGCGAGATCGCTTCCCGGCCGGCCTTTGGCAGGTCGCCAGTCGGGCCGGGAATTCACGGGCACGTTGGGAGGAGCCGCCGTGATGTCTACGGCAACGCGGTCGATTCCCCGCATCGTCAGAACTTCCTTCCAGTATTCGTCGAAATATGGAAGCAATTCCGCTATCGAGGGCGGAGACGGGTGTATATCGCAATCGATGATGCTGCCGTGATACGGCGAAAGATCGATTGGCTTGCCTGCGGATATTTCAGTCATTGCCGACACGTTTCATTTCCTCCCATGTCTGGGGACAGCGATCTTGCCGCCTGGCTCCGTCTTGCAGGGTCAGTTCGCTTCTTCCGGTTGCGGATCGAAGGCCCATGCGCCTTCGGGTCGTGCGTAGAGCGTGATTTCCTCACCCTGCGTAACCCGTATCAACGCGGGTATCTCCACGTTTACCGGGCCCTGCGGGGTATCGACGACGACCGAGCGGCGTGAGCCACGAAAGACCGCGTGAGCGACGGTTCCATGCCAGCTCAGCCGTTCATCGGCGTCATCGGAAGGCTTGAACGGGCTCAGGTTCTCCGGACGCACCATGACGGTAATCTCACGTCCCGGCTCCAATCCTCGCTGCGCTACGGTGAGCCCGGTTATGCCGGGGCCTTCGACCCGCACGAGGAGGCCGTCTTCGCCATCGCGGAGCGTCTCCGTGATCCGGGCGGTGAACAGGTTGGGCGAGCCGAAGAAACGCGCCACCCGCAGGCTCTCCGGCCTCTGATAGATCTGTTCCGGGGGACCCATCTGGAGGATGCGCCCCTTGTGCATGACGACCACCCGGTCCGACAGCGCCATCGCTTCATCCTGGTCGTGGGTCACGTAGAGCGTCGTCACGCCGAGGCGTCGTTGCAGCTTGCGAAATTCGTCGCCCATCTGGGCACGCAGCTTCGCATCGAGATTGGAGAGCGGCTCATCCAGCAGCATTACCGCAGGCTCGAAAACCAGCGCCCGCGCGATGGCGACACGTTGCTGCTGTCCGCCCGAAAGGGCAGGGGCGGGCCGCTCGGCAAAATCCTCCATTTCCACGAGACGAAGGGCGGCGCGTGCACGCAGCTCCATTTCCTTTGCGCTCAATCGCCGGACCTTGAGAGGATAAGCCACATTCTCCAGCACGGTCATGTGCGGCCAGATCGCATAGCTTTGAAATACCATGCCGAGGCTGCGCCGTTCCGGCGGCAGGAAGAAGCCGCGCGCGGCATCGCTGACCGCCTCATGGCCGATCGAGATGCTGCCGTCGTCATTCTGCTCGAGGCCGGCAACCATTCTGAGGGTGGTGGTTTTGCCGCAACCGGACGGCCCCAGAAGCGTGACGAATTCGCCAGCCTCTATGCTCAGGCTCAAATTGTCCACCGCCTTGAAAGCGGTAAAATTCTTCGTGATGCAGTCAATTTTTACGGCCGACATTCATCATCCCATTTTGGTACAGGTCGTCCATCGGTATCCTGAAGCCATGTGGAATTACGCTCACATGGCTTCAGTCTATTTTGACTGCCTCTATGCTCGTCCCTGGAGGATATTCTCGATATTTCTGTCGAACGCGTTGATCTCCTCGGCGTTCTTGATGAGATCTTCCGGGCTGCGATAGACAATATTGTCGGCCGCACTGACAATCTGATTGGCGTGGGTGCCTTCCACAAAGGCGTTACCGCGCAGGACATGATCCTCGAAAGCTTTCGCGCCCTTCGGCGTGGACATCCATGCGAGGAACAGCTTGGCGGCGTTGGGATTGGCACCCGCTTTGGAGACGAGCGAGTAAAGCGACGCGACCACAGCGATGTCGGGCGAATGAAAATCGATGGGGGCGCCGCTTTCCTTGAGGCGAACTGCTGAATCATAGGCTGTGAAGCCGACATGAAGCTCGCCGGAACCGACAGCCTGGTTCAACGCCGCGGTGCTTTCTGCAAGCCGCGGCTTGAGCTTTGCATATTCGCGAACATATTCGAGCGTCTTTTCCGGCCCCCAGGCGACGGAGATGGCGTCCATCTCAGCCGCGCGGGCGTATTTCCCGGTGCGGTTGGCCCATTTCGGATCGACCATATCCTGCCAGGTGCGCGGAATATCGTCGCCCTTGACCAGATTGGTATTGTAGATGATCACGGTGACGACCGAGACGGTCGAGATCAGGTATTCGTTGCCGATCAGCTTGTCCGACACGCCCAGACCGGCCCAGTCGACCGGAATGGCCAGACCTTGATCTATCAGGGTCTGGTTTGCGGGCGCCGCCTGGTTGAGAATGTCGCCGGAAGGCCCTCCCGCCAGCGATTCCTGTACGAAACGCGAGACTTTCTGGGCGCCCGGCACCCGCACATATTCGACTTTCTTGATGAAGGGATATTCCTTCTGGAATTCCTCCAAGGCTTCCTGCCCGCCGCCAAGCGAATCGTACCAGAACAGGGCGCCTTCCTTCTCGGCCCCGCGTATTACCTCGTCCAGGGTTTCGGCCTGTGCCTGACGCGCTCCCGCGCCGAACGCGGTCAAAGCTGCGGCCCCGCCCAATCCCTTCAAGAGCGTGCGTCTGTCTATCCTGTCGAATTGCATGAATTCCTCCCAGATGCGTTGTTCGAGTTGCGTCCTGCCTATTTTTCCCGGCGCCTCCCGGTGAGCCACATCGAGCCGATGGCCAGCAGAAGGAGGGCGAGGGTAATCATCGTTGACATTGCCGCCGCCTTGCCGGGGAAACTGTTGCTCCAGAAGTCGAACAGGAGCGTGGACAGCACTTCATTGCCACCGCCCTGCAGGATGACGGCTATCGAGAATTCGCGGATGGAGTGCACGAACATCCAGATGAAGATGGCGATGAAGGTCGGCATCATCAGCGGGATGACGATGCCGCGCAGGCGTTGCCAGGTATTTGCACCGGACGTCATCGCCGCTTCCTCGAGTTCTCCGCTCAACTGGATCATTCCGAGCTGCATCATCCGCGATGCTATCGGCAGATAAGCGATGATGTGACCGATCGCGATGATCCAGAGCGTGTTGTGCAGCGAGAGGAAGCGCAAGTTCAGCATCATAAAGACCAGCGCGATGCCCATCATGAGATGCGGTATTCCGAGCGGCAACATCGACAGGGGCGCAACAAGGCGCCCGATCAGGCCTCGGGGATTGAGCGAGACGCGCGAAACGGCGAGGGCAAGGGCGATTGCGCCGATCGCCGCGAAAAGGCCGACGACTGTCGCATGGCCGGTCGCTGTCCAGAACCGGTTGTCGGCGAGAACCTCGCCATAGGCTCCCATCGAAAGCGTTGTGAGCAGATCGAGGTTGAAGCCTGTCAGATAAGGGGTCAGGCTGACCCATATGAGGGCGATGAAAGGCAGCGCAACTCCGAGAAGGAAATAGCCGACCACGAACAGGAAACTGGCGGTGCGCCATTTCCCGAGCCGATACCGCGTCGGTCGATAGGCGCGGCCGCTGACCGTCACAAATCGGCGGGCATTCTTCACCAGCCTGGAATAGAGCACGAGGAACAGCATGAGCACCACGAAAAGAATGCTGTTGAATGCGGCTGCGGCGCCATAATTGGGTAACTCCAGCTCACCGTGGAGCAGGCGATAGACTTCCGTGCTCATCACGAAAACCTGCCCCGCATTTCCGATGATGGCGGGAATGTCGAATGCCAGCATCCCGACGATAAAGAGCAGGGTTGCAGTCGAAAGAATGGACGGCATCAGGAACGGCAACGAGACGCGCCAAACGGTTTCCACCGCCGACGCGCCGGAGAGCCGCGACGCTTCCTCATAGGCCGGATCCATGTTCCGCATTATCGGCGAGAACATCAGGACGCCGGTCGGCACATAGGCCAGCCCCATGACGAACATCATGCCGCCAAGGCTGTAGAGATTGAGCCAGTCCAGTCTGGTGCCGAGGACCGAGGCCAGGAATGTCGGGATGAAGCCCACTGCGGGGCTCATGAGCAATACCCAGCCAATGGCCAGCAGCAAGGGGGGCGTCACCATCGGCAAAATGGTCGCTGCCCGGAAAACGCCCCGGCCGGGCAGGTCCGTCCGCTCGATCAGCCAGCTCAGAAGTAGAGCGATCACGATGCCTATCAGCGTGCTGCCGGCGGCGAATATGACCGTATTGCGCACCAGAATATATGTGAAGGGGTCGGACCAGACTTGGCGATAGTGCTTCAGGGTCCATTCATTCCCGATCAACAGACCCAGCGGTTTGAAGCTGCCCAGGAAAATGAAAACTATGGGCACGATGGTGACGCAGACAAGCAGAAGGACAAGCGCCAACGTCCAGAAATTGCTGACAATTCCCAGGCGCTTGAACCAGAATGAATGCATGGGTTTGCGCTGTTCGCGCAGGGCGCCAGCGAACTGGGTCTGACTAGACAATTTACCTCCCGATGCTGCGCCGCAGAATTCCAGGTAACTAGAATCCTCCACCTGCGACGAGCTTGAAAAGATGATGGACCCACCCTTTCAAGTCAACCAAAAATCTCACCATGCGAAACTTTTGTATCCATACGTAAGTGATCGACGCGGGCCGGGGTGGTCGCTTTCGTGAGCCGAGGGCACCGAAACAGCGATACCGTCGCTGACTCCTTCGCCTGTGCCGACCGTCGTGGCCAGCGTGGGAAAGATGAGGATGGAAACGGTCACGCGCGGCGTGCTGCCGTTCATGGTCGCGCAGTTTCTTGTCCTTTTCCTGTTGATATTGTTCCCCTGGATCGTGACCGGGCCCGCAGCCTGGCTGCACGGATGAGGATTTGGCTGCCGATATATGAAAAACCCCGCTTCATGCGGGGCTTTTGCTTGCAGGAACCGAGTGGCTGATGCGTCACAGGAAAGGCAATGGCACCATCGGCTCCAGCCATATGGGCTTTATCAGGCCCTCGAACAGGAAATAGAGCACGGCTGCCGCGCCAGCCGCCTGTGCGAGGGCCATAGTCCACCGTTCCTTCGCCCAGACCAGCAGGTAGACCGCGACCGTGAGCGGCAGGGCGACGAGCTGCCCGAGCAGGACCGACGCCGCGATCGCCAGAACCAGGAACAGCAGCAGGGAGGCGATTGATTTCGCTTCATCCGCCGGAAGAACCGGGCCGAGCGCCGTGCTTCCCGCAAGCCGCCGTCCGACCTGCACGAAGGCAGCGGCGGCGAGAATCATGCCGACGATGGACACGGCATTAGGGAAGAAGCGCGCATCCGGCGTCCAGCGTTGCGCGACCCACCATGCGGCGGCGAAAGCCGCGAAGAATACGCCCGCCAGAACGAATGCCAGCGCCGGGTGGGATGAAGGCTGCGCTTCGGGCTCTGCCGCCGGGCTGGCCTCCACCTCGGCCAGCGCGTCCTTCCTGACGTCGGAGGCGCGGCGGCCGCGATAGGCGCGCCATGCGATCGATACCAGCACAAACAGGATGATGCAGAAGATCACGATGACCCAGGGGCGGCCATACCAGGCCCAGCCGAGGACTTGTGTCGAGAGATCGAGATTGCGCTCCATGATCGGCCCGAGCACGAAGCCCAGGATCACAGGTGGTCGGGGCCAGTTCGCGCTTTTCATCCAGAGGCCGAGCATGCCGAAGCCCAGAAGCGTGATCCAGTCTCCAAGCTGGTTGGTTTCCATCCATGCGCCCATGAAGGCGAACAGGAATATGGCGGGCACCAGGAGCTGGCCGCGCACGAAGGTCAGCTTCGCCAGCTGGCGGCTCCACAACATCAGCAGCAACGCGCCGATGACATTGGCGATCATCAGTGTCCACATCAGCGAATAGGTGAAGCTGATATTGGTGGTCAGCATCATCGGGCCGGGCTGCAGCCCGTGGATGAGGAAGGCGCCGAGCAATATCGCCATCGGCGCGGAGCCGGGGATGCCGAAGGCAATCGTCGGCACGAGATCGCTGCCCTTGACCGAGTTGTTGGCGGCCTCAGGCGCGATGATGCCGCGCACGTCGCCCTTGCCGAACTGGGACTTGTCCTTGGCGCTCTGTACGGCGTGGCCGTAAGCTACCCAGTCGGCGACCGACGCGCCCACGCCCGGCAGGAAGCCGACATAGATGCCGATGAGGCTGCCGCGCAGCAGCAGCCAGCGATAGGTCAGCGCGTCCTTGATGCCCTGCCACATCTGGCCGGCCGTCTCCGAGGCATCGCCGGATTTGGCGATGGAGCTGCCGCGCCGCGAAAGGTCGATGATCTCCGGGATCGCGAAAAGGCCGAGGACGACCGGCACGATCTTCAGCCCGTCGAATAGGTAGATGTGCTCGAAAGTGTAACGGGCAACGCCGCCCTGCGTGGAATAGCCGACCGTGGCGAAAAGCAGCCCCAGCATGGCGGCGGCAAGGCCGCGGACGATGGACCGGCCGCTGAGCGCGCCGACCATCGTCAGGCCGAGGCCGCCCAGCATGAAGAATTCCGGCGGGCCGAAGGAGACGATCAGCGGCCGGATGAGAGGGAGGGATGCGACGAGGACCAGCGCGCCGAGGACACCGCCGATTGCAGACGACGTGTAGGCCGCGCCAAGCGCACGCATGGCTTGCCCCTTCTGCGTCATGGGGTAGCCGTCCACCACGGTGGCGGCGCCCGCGCCCGAGCCGGGAACACCGATGAGGACGGAAGTGAGCGTATCGCTGGTGGTCGTCACCGCATACATGCCCAGCAGCAGCGCGAAGGCTCCGGCCGGCTCCATTCCGAACGTGAAGGGCAGCAGAAGCGAGAAGCCGACCATTCCGCCAAGCCCCGGCACCGCACCGAGAAACAGGCCAAGCAGAATTCCCAGCAGCAGAAGCCCGTTTGCGGGCCACGCGGCGACAAGCGCGAGGCCCTCCAGGATCGCATTCATCAGGCAGATGTCTCCAGAATCAATGAGTTAGCCGGATACGAGTCCGAAAAGGCCCGTATCCGGCATGCGGTCAGCGGGTGGCTGCATGCCCGGTCTCGACCATTTTCTTGATCGCCTCGACCGTCGATTCGGAGGGATTCAGGGCGTTCTGGTAGACGGACTGGACGCGGTCGCCGCCAAAGATCTGCACGCCGTCACCGAGCACCTGGCGTGCTTCCTTCCAGAATTCCTCGTCGGCCAGCAGAGGCTCGACCGCCGCCTGCAAGGCCGCGACCGCTTCCTGCGGCGCTCCCGGGGCCATGCCGATGGAGCGTTGCGAAGCGGCATAGGTGCCGTTGATCGCATTGACGGTATCCCATAGCGGCCCCTCCGGCTCGGCATTGAAATGCGCCTTGTAGAATTCCATGAAGGTCGGCGTGTCGGGGACAGCCGGGTCACGGACCGTCATTTTGCCTTCATTGTCCAGCAGGCCGCTCTGGAAGATCGGAACGATCGTGCCCGGCTTCGCCAGGGTCGGATCGGTCACGGCCACATAGCTGCCGAGGCCTTCCATCCAGGTGTTGACGAAGTTCTGCTGGATCGCGGTGCGGCCGTCGCCGTCGCTGCTGTAGCCGGTGACATATTTGTACTGGATGCCGAGCAGGTCGAGATAGGCGCGTCCGGTGACGTCCTTGGCGCTGTCCACCGCGAAGCCGCCATAGACGATGTTCTGCGCCTTGAAGATATCCTCTCCTTCCTTGATGCCGGGGGCCACGTCGGCGCGAATGAAGAACACCTGACTGTCGGCAACGCCCATGATGAACGTGAACTTGCCGAGGTCCACGCGCAGTTCGGGGTTCCTGAGCAGAGGTGGCATGATCGAAACCGTGCCGCAAAGCGCGGTCAGGCCGTCATTGCGCGCGGCCTCGCCGACGTAGTTGATCGCGTTCATGCCGCTGGCACCGGGCATGTTGCGGATGACGATGGTCGGGTTGCCGGCAATATGCTTGCCGAGATGGTTGGCAAAGACGCGGCAGGAAAGATCGGATGCGCCGCCGGCTGTGTATCCGACCACGAAATTGAGCGTCTTGCCCTCATAGAACGGCTTGTCCTGCGCGACCGCCGAAAAGGTCGCTCCCGCCAGAATCGCCGCTGATGCGGTGGCTGTGATTAGATGTTTCATAGCTTCCTCCCTTGGAACTGCAGATCATTTCAGACGTGAACGGCGCTCGCCGGCGCGGTCAGGCGGGACCGAATTGTTTCGGCGAAGCCTGTGCCGGCCGCGGTTTTGCGAGGGTGCCCGCCCTCGCTGGGTGAGAGGCAGGAGGAAAGCGGCCGCAATGATCGTGTGCCTGCTGTCACGCGACCGGGCCGGCTGTGATAGCCACCTGTCGGGAAGCAGATGAAGCAGGGCGCGGAAAGGCTGCGCCGGAGGCCCCGGTGCGATAATTTGCTGCCTGTAAATCCCGCCACGGCCCGCTCCATAGCAGTGCGATGCCGTGGCGTCGGCCGCCCGTCAGAATTTCCATAACACCTCCCAGCCCCTCCCGGCTTATGCCGTGGAAAGGTGCGGGGAGATTAGAGTAGGCTAATTCGTCAGGTCCAATATATAAAACTACAACCTTATAAGCGGTGGTAATAGCGGAGCTGTTTCCAGGAAAATCGGTTGATCCCCGCGCCGATATGGACGGGCGGCAAGCCTGTGTGGGCAACCGGCATCACAGCGCCGAAAGGCCCTGACCCTAGAGATAGCCCATGATGCCCTGCCGCAGCATGTCGAGCGCGAGCAGGGAGATTCCGGCGCGAAACCATTTGCGGAAAATGGCCTCCGGCATGAGATCCAGCAGCTTCGTCCCGTAGACGGTGCCGAGGAAGCCTGACGCGATCATCGCGATGATCAGCGGCAGCCATTGGTGGAAAGCGAAGCCGGCGAGGGCGAATACCACGACCTTGAGCCCGTGCTGGGCGATCATGGCCGCCCCATGCGTGGCGATGAGCGCGCGCCGGTCGCTTGCCATGACCTGCGCGAACAGCGCCGAAACGAGCGGCCCCGTCGCCCCGACGAACATGCTGAGAATGGCAAGCCCCGTGCTGGCAAGCATCAGGGCCGGCCCGCCGATACGCTCGGCGCGCGGTATCGTGAGCCATGTGAGTGCCAGCACGAAGCCGCCCATCACCAGCTTGAGCAGTGCGTCGGGCAATTGCACCACGAAGAAGAAGCCGGCTATGGCTCCGGCCACGCTGCCGATGGCGAATGGAACCACGACGTCCATGCGTACATATTTGCGCTGGTGCCAGGCGCGCCCGCCATTGGAGCCGAGCTGCACCGCGCCGTGAACCGGGATGAGTGTGGCGACCGGCAGGAGGGCGCCCATCAGGGCCAGCATCGCCATGCCCCCGCCCAGCCCGAAGGAGGCAGTCAGCGCGGAAGTGAAGAAGCTGGCGACGATCAGAGCTACGGCGATAATGAGACCGACACTGTCCGGCAGGAGGCCCGCGATGAAATCCAATTTCGCCGGCTATCCCTGCTGCGGGCGGGCATACTGGCCTGTCCGCCGATAGGTCCACAGATAGGCGGGCAGGATGGCGGAAAGCGTCTTCGGCCTGATGCCGAGGGCTGCCAGCGTGCGGCCCTGCCGTTCGGCTTCGGTCGAAACGACATTGTCCGCGCGGAGCGACTGAACCTGGTCCCTTGTCAGCAGCGGGCCGGGCAACAGGCCGAGGAAAGCCGCCATGATGCGCGCCGCCCACCAGGGCACAGGCAGTAATATGCGGCGGCGTTCGACCACCGATAGCATTTCCTCGAGGCACTGGCGGAAGCTCAGCACCTCCGGCCCGCCAAGCTCGTAGACCTTGCCGCCGGCGACCTTGCCTTCGATGGCGCGGGCGATGGCTTCCGCCACGTCGCCGACATAGACCGGCTGGAACTTCGTGTGACCGCCGCCGATCAGCGGTAGTACGGGCGAGAAACGCGACATGGCGGCGAAACGGTTGAAGAAGCCGTCCTCCGGCCCGAACATGATCGACGGCCGGAAGATCACCGCGTTCTTGATTGTCTCGCTTACCGCGCGCTCGCCAGCCGCCTTGCTGCGGCCGTAAGAGGCGGGGGACTGCGGGTCGGCGCCGAGCGCCGAGACATGGACAAGGTTCGCGCCCGCCGCCTTGGCGGCCTGCGCCACCGCACGCGCACCGAAATCATGGACGGCGTTGAAGCTCTGGCGGCCGCTCTCATGGAGAATGCCGACGAGATTGATCACGTGGTCGGAACCTTCCACGGCGCGGTCCACCGACCAGCGCACGCGCAAATTCGCCTGCACCGCCTGTATCTGGCCGACATTGCCGAGCGGCTGGAGATGCCCCGCGAGGTCCGGCCGCCGGCACGCGACGCGGATGCGGTAGCCGCGCCTTGCCAGCGCCTGCACCACGTGGCGCCCGAGGAACCCCGAGCCGCCGAATATGGTCACGAGGGGTGGGAGCTCGGTCACGGTGCTCATTGCGCGATCTCCATTGCCTGTCTGCCGCTTCATATCCCGTTTGCCGCCAAAGGCAATGGGGCAGGATGAAGCGCCGGGCCGGAAAATCTCAGTCGAGCGTACGCCGGAACCGCAGCAGGGCAATCACCGCGTAGCCGAGGACGAACAGCGTCAGCACGCCCGTTTCCGCCGCGATCTCCGACAGCCCCGCCCCCTTGAGCATGACGGCGCGGATAATGCGCAGGAAGTGGGTGAGCGGGAAAATCTCGCCCAGCCATTGCGCCCAGTCCGGCATGCCCCGGAACGGGAACATGAAGCCCGACAGCATGATCGAGGGCAGGAAGAAAAAGAAGGTGAGTTGCAGCGCCTGCATCTGCGTTCGCGCCACGGTGGAGATGAAATAGCCGAGCAGCACGAGCGACAGCACGAAGATGAGAACGGCGGCGAGCAGCAGGTTGAAGCTGCCGGCGAAGGGCACGCCGAACAAAGCGGTGGCCGTGGCCAGCACGACGGCCACCTGTACGGCGCCGACCACCAGATAGGGCAGTACCTTGCCCAGCATGATCTCGACCGGGCTTGCCGGCATGGCGAGCAGGTTTTCCATCGTGCCGCGTTCGATCTCGCGGGTCAGCGCGATGGAGGTCATCATCACCATCGTCATCTGCAGGATGACGCCGAGCAGGCCGGGCACGATATTGTATTGCGAGATGCCTTCGGGATTGTAGCGGCGATGCACGACGATCTCGATCTGCCCTTCTGCCTGCTGAGCGTCGGACGCCTGCGCGCCGCGCTCGCGCAACAATGCCTGCTGCGCCACCGTGCCCAGTGTCGAGATCGCCCCGCTCGCCACCGCCGGATCGGTCGCGTCGGCCTCGATCAGTATTTGCGGCAGGTCGCCGCGGTCCACGCGGCGCGCGAAGTCGGACGGAATGGTGACGACGAAGACCACCTGGCCGGACTGGATCAGCCGTTCCGCCCCCGCCGCGCTGTCCACCACATGCTCGAAACGGTAATAGCCCGTCGTCTCCAGCGCCGACACAATGGCGCGGGTGTAGTGGTCCTGGCTGACGGAGACGAGCGCCGCCGGCAGTTGCTTGGGGTCCGAGTTGATCGCGTAGCCGAACAGCAGGAGCTGCACCAGAGGCACGCCGAGCATCATGCCGAAGGTGATGCGGTCGCGCCGCATCTGGATGAACTCCTTGATCAGCAATGCGCCGAGCCGGGCAAAGGAGAAAAGGCTCATTGCATGTTGTCCTGCGAGCGGGACATGAACTGGATGAATACGTCCTCAAGGCTGGTTTCGCCCTGCGTCACCGTGATGCCGGGGCGTGCCGCATAGCCCCGCAGCGTCTCGCCCAGCGCCGCCGGATCGGAACCGACGACATGCAGCGTCGCGCCGAAGGGCGCCACCTGCTCGACGCCGGGCTGCCCGCGCAATTCGCCGGCGATGCGGGCAAGGTCGGGGCCCTGCAGGATGAAGGTGGAAAGTCCCGCCCCGCGTACGACCTCCTCGACCGTCCCGGAGGCGATCATCTTGCCATAGGCGATGTAGCTGATGCGGTGGCAGCGTTCAGCCTCGTCCATGTAGTGTGTGGAGACGAGCACGGTGAGGCCGCCTGCCGCGAGCCGGTGTATCTCGTCCCAGAATTCGCGCCGCGCCTTGGGATCGACGCCGGCGGTCGGCTCGTCCAGCAGCAGCAGTTTCGGGCTGTGCATGATGCAGGCGGCGAGCGCCAGCCGCTGTTTCCAGCCGCCCGAAAGGGTGCCCGCAAGCTGGTTGCGCCGGCTGGCGAGGCCAAGCTCCTCCAGCGTGCGGTCCACATGGGCGCGCAGCGGCTTCAGCCGGTAGAGACGGGCGACGAATTCGAGGTTCTCGGCAATGGTCAGATCCTCGTAGAAGGAGAATCTCTGCGTCATGTAGCCGACCTCGCGCTTGATGCTGAGTCCCTCGCTGCGCAGGTCGAAGCCGAGCACGCGGCCTTCGCCGCTGTCGGGCGTGAGCAGGCCGCACATCAGGCGGATCGTCGTCGTCTTGCCGGAGCCGTTGGGACCGAGGAAGCCGACGATCTCGCCTTCGCGCACCGTCATGGAAACGCGGTCGACCACGGTGCGGCCGCCGAAGCTCTTGACCAGGTCGCGGACTTCAATCGCGTTCGCCATCGGACCTGTCCGCGAGAACGACATCGACGATCTGGCCGGGCTTGAGACGTGGGGCCTCGCCTTCCGGCCTCGCCTCGACCAGATGGACGAGCTTCTGGCGCGTCTCCAGCGAATAGATGACCGGCGGGGTGAATTCAGGCTCTGCCGAGACGTAGCTGATCCGCGCGGTGAGATCGTCCGCGCAGCCGTCGCACCGCACCCTGAGCAGGTCGCCGACCGATACGGTGGCGAAGGCCGGCTCCGGCAGATAGAGCTTCAGCTTGACGGCACCGTCCGGTAGCATGGACAGCACCGGCGCTGCCGGCCCCGCAGTATCGCCGGCATTGCGGATGATGTCCTGCACCTCGCCGGGGCCGGGAGCGGCTATGCGCCGCTTGGAGAGCCGCCAGCGCGCCTGGTCGAGCACGGCTTGTGCTCGCGTGACCTGGTTCTCAGCGGCCTTGATCGTTTCTTCGCGCGCCGGAAGCCCGCCGACGGCGAGATTGGCTTCCGCCTGCCCGACGGCTGCCTGCGCCTGCTCCAGTGCCGTCTGCGCCCGGTCCAGATCGGCCTGGGTGACGACGCCGCGGCCGGCAAGGTCGCGCGTCCGGTCGAGTGCCCGCTGCGCCTCATCCGCCTGCGCGCGGGCCGATTGCAGCGTGGCCTGCAATACGGCGATCTCCTCAGGCCGCTTGCCTTGCCTGAGATCGGCGAGCTGGGCCCGCGCCTGCAGCAGGGCAGCTTCGGCCTCCGCCACCGCCAGCCGCGCATCCTCGCTTTCGAGTTCCGCCAGCATGTCGCCCTCGGCAACGCGGTCGCCGCGCCGTACATTCACGGACAGGATCTGCGCGGTGTCGATGGGCGTCAGCAGCACGTTCTCGCCCTCGGCATAGCCGACCGCAAGCGGTGCTTCCACCGCGCAGGACGCGAAAAGCGAGGCTGCCAGCGGCAGGGCGCACAGCATGCTCATCGGATTTCCTTTCTTCGCGCGGCGAGCGCCGCGTCGAGGTTGCGGCGCGTTGCGGCAATGATCGCGGACGCTTCGTCGGGGCCGATCGTCTCCCAGCCCATGCGGCGCAGCACGGCCACGCGCCCCACGCGGAAATAGATGACCTGGCCGATCATGGTGAACACGTCGATGCGTGTCGCCTCGTTCTCTGCCTCTGCGCCGGTCGCGGCGGCCCAGAGCTGGCAGAGCGTTTGGTGTATGGGCTCGAAGACCCCCGCATAGACGATGTCGAGCGCGCGCGTGGGCCGGGTCATTTCGCGCAGCACGAACTGGGCCGTAACGCCGCCCTGCGGCTCGGCCACGAGGAAGCGCACCATGCGGTCGAGGATTCGGTGAAGCAGCGCGGTCGCGGCTTCCGTGTCCTTCGTAGCTTCCGAAGCCATCGCGAGGAACGGGGCCGCCACGCCCCGCACCATCTCCACGATATGTTCGGCGCAGGCGTCGCGCAGCCCCTCCTTGCCACCGAAATGATAGGCGATGCTGCCGATATTGGCGCGCGCCTCCGACGCTATCATCCGCGTCGAGGTCGCGTCGAAGCCGTGCATCCCGAACAGGCGCAATCCTGCCTCGATCAGCGCGATGCGTGTCCCGTCGGGACTGGCTTTTCCCGGTGGCCGAGTTTTCATTCTTCAGTTTTAATCAATCGATTGATTAAAGTCAATCACCGGCTCTGATGACGCCGCCGGAAGTCGGGCAGGATGGAAGGAGCCGGTCGTCGCCGTCAGATAGCCTCGGAAAAACAGCTTTCCGGCCTTTTATCATCGGCCCGAAGCCATTAGGTGGGGCGGGGCAGAAGAAAAAAGGGGAGCCTTGATGTTCCAGGCGGTGTGCATGACGATGCTGGTGCTGGCCGGCACGCTCTTTTCCGGTTCCGCTTACGCTGCGGAGGGACTTCCGGGAGCAACCATGTCGCTGCTCTGGGCGCTTCCCTTTGCCGGCATATTGCTGTCCATCGCGACCGGGCCGCTGCTTTTCCCTTATGTCTGGGAGCATCATTACGGCAAGATTGCAGCCGGCTGGGCGGTGCTCGTGGTGGTGCCGCTGCTTGCCGCTTTCGGCTTCGACGCCACGCTGGGCGCGGTGCTTCACACGCTCCTGCTGGAATATATGTCCTTCATCATACTGCTCTTTGCCCTGTTCACCATTTCAGGCGGCATATTGGTGGCGGGAAATATCCACGGCACGCCGCTGGTCAACGCTGCCCTCCTGCTGATCGGTTCGTTGCTGGCCTCGGTCATCGGCACGACGGGCGCGTCGATGATCCTGATCCGGCCGCTCATACGTGCGAACGACAACCGGCCTTTCAACGCCCATGTCGTGATCTTTTTCATTTTCCTCGTATCCAATATCGGCGGCTCGCTTTCGCCGCTTGGCGATCCGCCGCTTTTCCTCGGCTTCCTGCGCGGCGTGGATTTCTTCTGGACCACGGCCCATATCTGGCCGGAGACGCTGTTCGTCGGCGCGGTCGTGCTCGGGGCGTTCATCGTGCTCGACTTCATCCTGCATCGCCGCGAGGAAGGGCAGCCGAAGATCAAGGACCCCACGCCGGATTCGAGGGTGCGCATTCGCGGCCTCGTCAACCTGCCGCTGCTTCTGGGCGTCATCGCCGCGATCCTGATGTCGGGCATCTGGAAGCCGGGTGTCGAGTTCACCGTTTACGGCGTCCACGTCGAGCTGCAGAACCTGTTGCGCGACGCGATCATCCTCGTGCTGGCTTTCGTTTCGCTCGCCGTCTCGCGCAAGGAATACCGAGCGGCAAACGGCTTCAACTGGGGACCGATCCTCGAAGTGGCGAAGCTGTTCGCCGGCATCTTCATCTGCATCATCCCGGTGATCGCGATCCTTCAGGCCGGCATGGACGGAGCCTTCGCGCCGCTGGTGTCGCTGGTCACGGGGCCTGGAGGCGCGCCCAATGACATGGCCTATTTCTGGCTGACCGGCATCCTCTCGTCCTTCCTCGACAACGCGCCGACCTATCTCGTTTTCTTCGAGCTTGCCGGTGGCGACCCGCAGGTGCTGATGACCTCCCTGGCGCGAACGCTGGCGGCGATCTCGGCCGGCGCGGTGTTCATGGGCGCGAACACCTATATCGGCAACGCGCCCAACTTCATGGTCTATGCCATAGCCCGCAGCCAGGGCGTGAACATGCCGAGCTTCTTCGGCTACATGCTCTGGTCGGGCGCCGTTCTGATTCCGACCTTCCTCATCGCCGGGTTCATCTTTTTCGCCTGACGACGGCGCTACCTGGCGCGCGCGGTATATCGCGCGAAGAAAAGCCCCGCCGAACGCATCGGCGGGGCTTATTCATTCAAGGCCGGCGAATAATGCCGGAACTCAGTGGCGCGCCAGCCAGTTGTCGATTTCCTGCTCGGCCTCTTCCTGAGCGCGGCCATAGCGCGCCTGGATACGGCCGGCGAGTTCCGTGCGCTTGCCCTTGATGACGTCGAGATCGTCATTGGTGAGCTTGCCCCATTGCTGCTGGATCTTGCCCTTGGCCTGCTCCCAATTGCCTTCGATCTGGTTCCAGTTCATCGTTATCTCCCTGCCTGAAGCGGCTCCGTCTTGAACCACGGAAACGCTCCGTCCTTTTGCTTTCGCGCAGTCGAGCAAAGCCGCTTCTCGCCTCGCTCGAATTGCGTCGGTCCGCCGCATGCGGTCGCCTCGAAAAACGCGCCGGGGGTGGCAGGGTTCCAGAATCTTCACAGGAAAAGAAAAGACCCCGCCGGATCGCTCCGGCGGGGTCTTCAGAAGGGATGCCGGCTGAAAGGCCGGCATTTGTCCCGTTACTCGTCGCGGCCGCCCTGCTTGCGCAGCGCCGCGCCGAGGATGTCGCCCAGCGAAGCGCCGGAGTCGGTCGAGCCATACTGCGCGACGGCTTCCTTCTCCTCGGCGATTTCCAGCGCCTTGATGGAGATCTGGATGCGGCGCGTCTTCTTGTCGAAGGACAGCACGCGTGCATCGACCTTCTGGCCGACGGAGAATCGCTCGGGGCGCTGCTCGTCGCGGTCGCGCGACAGATCGGAACGCTTGATGAAGGTTTCGATGTCGTGATCGACCAGACGCACCTCGATACCGCCATCGCGAACCGCAATGACTTCGCAGGTGACGACGGCGTTCTTGCGGAGCTCGCCCGAGGAGGCGGCCTCGCCGACGGCGTCGCGGCCGAGCTGCTTGATGCCGAGCGAGATACGCTCCTTCTCGATATCGACGTCGAGCACCTGCGCGCTGACCATGTCGCCGCGGTTGTACTCCTCGATCACCTGCTCGCCCGGACGGTTCCAGTCGAGGTCGGAGAGGTGGACCATGCCATCGACATCGCCATCGAGGCCGACGAACAGGCCGAATTCGGTCTTGTTCTTGACCTCGCCTTCCACGACCGACCCGACGGGGTGGTTGCGGGCAAAGGCTTCCCACGGATTCTCGAGCGTCTGCTTGAGGCCGAGGGAGATGCGGCGCTTGGCCGGGTCGACTTCCAGCACCACCACGTCGACTTCCTGCGTCGTCGACAGGATCTTGCCCGGATGGACGTTCTTCTTGGTCCAGGACATCTCGGAGACGTGGATGAGGCCCTCGATGCCCGGCTCGAGCTCGACGAACGCGCCGTAATCGGTGATGTTCGTGACCTTGCCGGTGATCTTCTTGCCGATAGGATACTTGGTGCCGATATCCTGCCAGGGATCGCTCTCGAGCTGCTTCATGCCGAGCGAGATGCGGTGGGTTTCCTGGTTGATGCGGATGATCTGCACCTTGACCGTCTGGCCGATGGACAGGATCTCGGTCGGATGGTTGACGCGGCGCCATGCCATGTCGGTGACATGCAGCAGGCCGTCGATACCGCCAAGGTCAACGAACGCGCCGTAATCGGTGATGTTCTTGACCACACCCTCGACGACCTGACCCTCTTCGAGGTTCTGGACGATCTCGGATCGCTGCTCGGCGCGGCTCTCCTCGAGGACCGTGCGGCGCGACACCACGATGTTGCCGCGGCGGCGATCCATCTTGAGGATCTCGAAGGGCTGCGGGTTGTGCATCAGCGGGGTGACGTCGCGGATCGGACGTATATCGACCTGAGAACGCGGCAGGAAGGCCACCGCGCCGTCCAGATCGACGGTGAAGCCGCCCTTGACCTGGTTGAAGATAACGCCTTCCACGCGCTCGCCGGCGTTGAACTTCTCCTCGAGCTTGACCCAGCTCTCCTCGCGGCGAGCCTTCTCGCGCGACAGCATGGCCTCGCCAAGCGCGTTCTCGATGCGCTCGACATAGACCTCGACCGTGTCGCCGGCCTTCAGTTCCTTCGCGCGCGCGCCGAATTCCTTGAGCGGCACACGGCCCTCGACCTTGAGGCCGACGTCGATGATGGCCATGTCCTTTTCGATGGCCGTGATGGTGCCCTTGACCACGGAGCCTTCGGCGGAATGCTCGGCGGAAAAGGACTCATCGAGCATGCTCGCGAAATCGTCGCGGGACGGATTGGACTGTGACATATGTTCTCCTGAAAGCCCGTTCATTGCCGGGCGTGCGCCGTGGGTTCGTGTTGCGTTCGCTGGCCGTCGCATCCGGGCTTCCTCATCGAAGCCGCATGCCTTGTAACGGCATATCCGGCGCGATGGATGCGAGGCTGGCAGGTTACGAAATCTGAAAAGCAGAAATCCGCCCATCCGTGTTCCGGTGCATTCCGGTTTCAGGCGGGGCGGCTGCGGTCAGTCCCGGTTTCTTTCGGCCAGCGTCCGTTCGACGATATGCCTGGCCGCCAGAAACGCCGTCTCTATATCCATTTCGCTGGTGTCGAGCAAGTGCGCGTCGGCGGCCGGTCTGAGCGGGCTGTCGGCGCGGCCCATGTCGCGCGCATCGCGCCGCTCGATATCGGCGAGGATGGTCGCGAAATCGCCGGTGCCGTCCTTCGCCTCGATCTCGGCAAGGCGCCTCTGCGCGCGCACCCCCGCGCTCGCCGTCACATAGAGCTTCACCGTGGCATCGGGGCAAACCACGGTGCCGATATCGCGCCCGTCCAGCACCGCGCCCGAGGGCAGGGCTGCGAAGGCGCGTTGCTTCTCGACCAGTATCCGGCGCACTTCGGGGATGACCGCAACCTTCGATGCCGCCTCGCCGACGGCGTGGGCTGAAAGCACCGCCTTGTCGAGGCCGCGAAGATCGACCAGCCGCGCCGCCTCCACCGCATGCGGCTCGTCGCCGAGCGGCCAGCCTTTCACGATCAGCATATGCGCGACCGCGCGGTAGGTGAGGCCCGTATCCAGATGCGGCAGGTGGTAGTAGTCGGCCAGCCGCTGCGCGAGCGTGCCCTTGCCCGCGCCAGCCGGCCCGTCGATGGCTATGATAAGCTGCGCGCCGGCCATCAGGCTGCATCCTGCATGTCTATCGCGGCGCCGAGGCCCGCCATAAGCCCCATGAACTCCGGGAAGCTGGTCGCAATCATGGCGCGATCGTCCACCGTCACGGGCTTCTCGCTGGCCAGCCCCATGACGAGGAAGCTCATGGCGATGCGATGGTCGAGATGCGTCGCCACCGTGCCGCCGCCGATGCCCTTCCCGTCCGGCCGGCCGCGCACGGCGAGGGAGGCTTCGCCCTCGGTGCAGTCCACGCCATTGGCCTCCAGCCCGCGCGCCACGGAGGCCAGGCGGTCGCTTTCCTTGACACGGAGCTCTTCCAGGCCCTCCATCACGGTTTCGCCATTGGCAAAGGCGGCGGCCACGGCCAGCACGGGATATTCGTCGATCATGGACGGCGCGCGCTCGGGCGGCACGCGAACGCCCTTCAATTCGGAATGGCGCACGCGAAGGTCGGCCACGTCCTCGCCGCCCGCGCTTGGCCGCGCGGTCATGTCGATCTTCGCGCCCATCTCCTGCAGGGTCAGGATGATGCCCGTCCGTGTCGGGTTCATCAGCACGTTCTCGATCACGATGTCCGAGCCCGGCACGAGCAGCGCGGCGACGAGCGGGAAGGCGGCGGAGGACGGATCGCCCGGTACGCGGATCGTCTGGCCGCGCAATTCGCCCCGGCCTTCCAGCCGGATATGGCGTTCGCCCCGGGAGTCGGTTTCGATCTCGATGCGCGCGCCGAAGCCGGCCAGCATCTTTTCCGTATGGTCACGCGTCATCACAGGCTCGATGACAGTGGTGATGCCGGGTACGTTGAGCCCGGCCAGCAGCACCGCCGACTTCACCTGCGCCGACGGCATCGGCACGCGGTAGGAAATGGGTACGGGTGTCCTGGCGCCACGCAGGGTGATGGGCATGCGGTCGCCGGGGGCTGCCGAAAGCACCTGCGTGCCCGTCAGCCGCAGCGGATCGAGCACCCGGCCCATAGGCCGGCGCGACAGGGATGCGTCGCCGACGAAACTCGTTTCCATGTCATAGGTGCCCACCAGCCCCATCGTCAGGCGCGCGCCGGTGCCGGCATTTCCGAAATCGAGCGGGCCGTCAGGCTGGAGCAGGGCGCCGTTGCCGGTACCGCGGATGACCCATTCGTCGCCGGCTTTCTCCACCGAGGCGCCCATAGCGCGCATGGCATCGCCCGTGCGCATCACATCCTCCCCTTCCAGCAGCCCGGCGATGCGCGTCTCCCCGGCGGCCAGCCCGCCGAACATGAAGGAACGGTGCGAGATGGACTTGTCGCCGGGCACCCGTGCCCGCCCGCTGAGAGGCCCGGAACGGGAAGCTGTCGCGGGAAGCGGGGCGGTATCGTGGCTCATGGCGTCGACCTTCATCGGCTGGGCGGATGACCATGCTTTCGCTATGGTTCGGGCGCCGGTCTCCTAACATGCTGCCGGGCGCCGGTCATCCCCTTCGCGCCCGTCGCGCAGGCTCCGCGAAAGCCGTGTTCGCGCGGTGTTTCGATAGGCTTTGACAGAGCCTGCATCTGTGGTTATGGGACCGTTCTTTTCTGAACAGCAGCGTCGCTCCGGCACCGGCGGAATGAACGGCGCACATCAAGGCGAGGCATCACCGTGGCTAAAGCCGAACTCGGTACGAAGCGCATCGACCCGGAGACGGGCCGCAAATTCTACGACCTTAACAAGGACCCGATCGTCTCTCCCTATACGGGCAAGAGCTATCCGCGCTCCTATTTCGAATCCAATGTCGACACGTCGAGCGAGGAAGAGGAAGAGGTTTCCGAAACCGAACTCGACGCGGAAGAGAGCGGCGCGGAAGTGATCTCGCTCGAGGACGCGGATGAGGAAGCGGCGGGTACCGACGATTCCGACATCGATCTCGATGATGACGACGATGTGGACCTCGGCGAGGACGACGACACCTTCCTTGAGGACGAGGAAGAGGACGACGATGTTGCCGATATCATCAGCGTCGGAGACGATGACGACGAGCACTGATCGTCAGGCTGAATTAGCTGTGCGCGGGGCTTGATCTTCCCTGCGGGCGAGGCTAGAAGCCGCTGCACTTGTCGACCGGAGCGATCCGGTCGGACCTCTTAGCCGGAAACGGCGCCGGCTTGTGCCGGGACGTGGGGCCATAGCTCAGTTGGGAGAGCGCTTGAATGGCATTCAAGAGGTCAGGGGTTCGACTCCCCTTGGCTCCACCAAACTTTCAAAGACCGCGACATGCTATAGCGCGCTATCGTCCTGCTGAGCGAAGGAGAGGCTTCAGGTGTTCAGCCATATCGTCGTCGGCTCGAATGATCTCGATGCCTCGAAGAAATTCTACGATGCCGTGTTCGAGGCGTGCGGTGGCGCGGCTGGCGTGTTCGATGCGAAAGGCCGCGTGGTCTACAGCAAGGACGGGATGCGTTTCATCGTCACCCGGCCCATCAATGGCGAAGCCGCTACATTCGCCAATGGCGGAACCATCGGATTTACGATGAAGAACCCCGACATGGTGGAGGCATGGCACGCCGCCGGTGTCGCGAATGGCGGGACGACGGCGGAGAACCCTCCGGGGATTCGCGACCTTGGCCAGCGTAAGCTTTATCTCGCCTATCTGCGCGATCCCGCTGGGAACAAGCTTTGCGCGGGCTGCACCGCTTCGGCTTGAAGCCTGTTGTTCTGGCGGCGCAGACGCATCGCCATCAGAATGGCAGGAATCGCACTTCCGGCGATCCAGGGAGGGACGATTGCCGGGACCTTCCGGGGACGGACAGCCCGTCCGCCGGCCCCGTCAGCATGGTGATGACCTGCACCGCCTGACAATTCCCCGCGTCTCCCCGCGTCTGAACCTCGCTTCCTCCCTTCGTTGGGGAGACAAGCAAAGATCGCATCCTCGCGCCAGACGTTACGAGTTCGCGTACCGGCCCTTCAGTTCCACGCGGTCGCGATGGGTTTCATGGGTTCGGATCAGGACGCCGCAGGCCGCCTCGGCCTTGCGTCTGTTGAGGCCGATCAGGATGCCATCGCCGAGCGTGGCAGGCTCGTTCCGCAGGCCGTCCCACACGGTCCATGTGCCGCACGGTTCGGGAACAACGGCGAAACGCGGGTTCTCGTCTGTCGACATGGGAATCTCCCTCGTCAGGAAAACGCCTTCGATACCCGTAATCCGCACTGATGCCTGCAATCCGCATTGATGATTGTAGACGCGATATTGCGTCGTGCGCCTGCCGCAACCAAGACAAATACACGTTACCCGTGTAGGCTTCGGCACACAGGAAGTGCATAGTTTCCATTCAGGATTTTGTATTGCCTGCATCGTAGGCACGGCGTTAGCTGAACCGTGCTGGCTATGCATCCTCCCGGAAGTCGGCTTGTGACAGCGGCGGCGCCTCTCCTCCCGCGCCGTCATACTACAGGCCCGCTGCGTCTCCCCCCGCAGCGGGTCTTTTTTCATCCGCCCAACTGCGGGTGAAAGGCGGAAGATCAACAAAACATTGAAATCAAACGACATTTCCATGAGGAAATGCGCCGCGGCGACAGTGGACTCTGCCGCTTGACCGATCACGTCTTGGACATTAATGTCAAATAACGGACATAATTCCGATTATCGGACATATGGAGTGATATAGTGGCTGCGGTATCGAAAACGTTCAGGATGGGTTTCGTGGGGGACATCAACCTGCTGGACTTCCCCACCGACAAGAATCCGTTCCACCGCATGATGCCGTATCTCGGCGGCCTCGACCTGTCCGCCGGCACGCTCGAAGGGTTGCTCGCGGAGCCGGTCGAGCTGTTCTACAAGGCAGGCTTCACCCATGTGGGCGAGGGGCATGCGCCCAATCTCGCCGCTTCCGGCTTCAAGGCGCTGAACCTCGCCAGCAACGTCACCTTCGGCCATGACGCCATCGCGCGCACCATTGCCCAGCTGGACGAGGCCGGCATCGGCCATGCCGGCGCGGGCCTGAACCGCGAGGAGGCACGCCGCCCGATGATCGTCGAGGCCGGCGGCTACAAGATCGGCCTGATCTCGCGCACCTCCGTATTCTGGCCTCATCATCATGAGGCGCTGGCCGACCAAGCTGGCGTCATTCCCCTGCGCGTCACGACCGCGTACCAGCCGCATCCGCGCCTCATCGAGCTGCCCGGCGCGCCGGCTATCGTCCACACCTTCCCCAATCAGGAGGAACTGGAGGAGCTGAAGGCCGATGTCGCCGAGTTGCGCGGCAAGGTGGACCTGCTTTTCACCTATTTCCATTTCGGCGTATCGTCCCAGCGCGATGTGGTGCAGTACCAGCGCACCGTGGCGCGCGCGGTCATCGATGCCGGCGCGGACGGCGTGTTCGGCTCGCACGCTCATGTGGTGCAGCCGATCGAGGTTTATAACGGCAAGCCGATCTTCTACGGCCTGAGCCAGGTCATCTTCGGCTGGCCCTTCGTGGCGCGGCTGAAGCATCCGGGCGGTCCGGGCCTTGTGGCCGAGCTGGAAATCTCCGGCGGCGCGCGCCGCTGGACCGGCCGCTTCGTCAAGCCGGACCATGACACGCTCGAGCCTTATATCGCTCCCTTCTCCGAGGTTCCCGAGGAGGTCAACCACCTCAGAAAGACATCCTCCGATGTCGTGACCCTCGAGGACGACTATTTCGTAGTCAACACCTGATCCTAATCCTGCGGCGGGCCGTGCCCGCCGCCCAACCGGGAGGAAACCCATGAAACACCTCGTAATGGCAATCGCGACCTCCATGTCGCTCGTCTTCGGCGCCGCCGGCGCGTCCGCCCAGTCTTGGCCCGAAAGGGAAATCACCCTGCGCGTGCCTTTGGGGGCAGGCGGCTCGACCGACACGGCGGCGCGCGTCATCGCGCAATATCTCGGTCAGGAACTCGGCAAGACGGTGGTCGTCGAGAATCGTCCGGGCGCTGGCGGCGTCATCGCCACTACCGCGCTGATGCGGGACAAGGCCGACGGCTACACGCTGCAATACTCGCCGAGCAGCCTCTTCACATCGGAGCCGATCCGTCGTCCTGACATCGCCTACAAGGTCGAGGATTTCGATTTCATCGTCTCGTTCGGGGGCAGCTCTCCCACCTTGAGCGTGGGCCAGAAATCCGGCTTCACAGACCTGAAGAGCTTTCTCGATGACGCAAAGGCCAAGAATCTGCGCATCACCTACGGTCATCCGGGAGCGGGCAGTACGTTGCAGCTCGCCGGTCAGCGCCTCTTCCAGGAAGCTGGCGTCAATGCTCAGCAGATTCCGTTCGAGAGCGGCGCGGCGGCTTTGACCGCGTTGCTCGCCGGCGACATCAACGCCTATGTCGGGCCGGAAACGACGATTCTGCCCTATGTCGGCGAGGGCGCCACCCCGCTTGCGGTCGCTTCCGCCAAGCGTTCGCCCTTCCTGCCGGACGTGCCCACCATGACCGAAGCAGGTTATGACGTGTCGCTGGAATCGCTCTCCGCGCTCCATGCGCCTGCCGGCCTTCCCGCCGAGGTGAAGGAAAGGCTGAACGCGGCGCTGGCGAATCTTGAGAAGAACGAGGAATTCAAGGACGCGCTGGCCAAGATCGGCGTTGCCGTGAATTTCCAATATGGCGACGCGGTGGTTAAGTATATCGCCGACACGCGCGCCGTTCTGGAGGAGCTCATGGGAAGCGGGAACTGAGCGTGATGGACGCCACGCGCGACAACAACCCGAATGAAGCCGAGGCGGCGGGCAATGCCCGCCGCCCGGTGGGCGAGCTGATATTTGCGTTCGTCCTCATGCTCGCGATCCTCTCCATTTTCGTCCAGGCATTGCCGCTGCCCCTGTTCCAGTCCGACGGAACGGTCGGGCCGGGCTTCTTCCCGGTCTCTCTTTCCATTCTCATGATAGTGCTGGTCGGCGCCTATATCGTCTTTCTGGCGCTCGGGAGCAGGCGGTCGCAGCCGCGTGACACGCGGCAGGAACCGACCGAGGCTGTCGTCACCGGCGATCAGTTCGTGCTCGCCGGCCTGCTGGTCCTGGGCATTCTTGTCGGGAATTATATCGGCCTGCTGGCCGTAACGGGCATCGTGCTGCTTGCCGGCCTCGTCTTCGTCGAACGTGTCGGCTGGCGCGCTGGCATATTGTTCACGCTCGGCACGCTCATCGGAGTCTATCTCGTTTTCGACCTCTGGCTCGGCATGGATGTCGGCCTGCGCGGCCTGTTCCGGTAACGGCCCGCCAAATCAGGAAATTGCTTCTCATGGATAATCTCGCCAGCCTGATGCAGGGCTTCGCCGATCTTGCGACGATCGACGTCCTGCTCTGGAGCGTGATCGGCGTGCTGCTTGGCACCCTTATCGGCGCGCTGCCCGGACTGGGGCCGGTCGCCGGCATAGCGGTCCTGCTCCCGCTCAGCTTCACGCTCGATACCGTTCCGGCGCTCGTGCTGCTGATGGCCATCTACCAGGGGGCCATGTATGGCGGCCGCATCAGCTCCATCCTCATCAATGTGCCCGGCGAGCCGAGCGCGGTGGTGACGACCTTCGATGGCTATCCCATGACCCGCCAGGGGCGTGCCGGCTATGCCCTGTCGCTGAGCGCCATAGCCTCCTTCGTCGGCGGCATGATCGGCTTTGCCGGCCTCATCTTCCTGATGCCCTATCTTTCGGCGCTTGGCCTGAAGTTCGGCCCGCCCGAGATGTTCGCCCTGATGCTGTTCGCGCTCGTTTCCACTGGGGGCTTCGGGCAGGACAACATGCTCAAGGGACTCATTTCGCTGGGTCTGGGCCTGCTGGTTGCCATCATCGGTCTCGACAGCATAAACGGGGATGTCCGCGTCTCCTACGGCACCTTCCTGCTGTGGGACGGGGTGAGCTTCGTGGCCATTGCCGTCGGTCTCTTCGGCATCTCGGAGGCGCTCGCGCTGCTGAAGGAGCGCAGCCGGCCGGAGGAGAAGCTGCCCGATATCAAGCTGCGCGAGCTGGTTCCGGGACGACGCGACCTTGCGAACAACGCGGGGTCGATCCTGCGCGGCTCCATTATCGGCTACGTCGTCGGCGTGCTGCCAGGCGCCGGCGCCACCATCGCGACCTTCATGAGCTATAGCGTGGAAAAGAAGCTCTCGCGCACACCGGAGAAGTTCGGTGCGGGCGCAGACCAGGGACTCAGCGCCCCGGAAGCCGCCAACAATGCCTCAGTCGGCGGATCGCTCGTTCCGCTCTTTACGCTCGGCATTCCCAGCGGAGCCGTAACGGCGGTTCTGCTAGGCGCGCTGATTACCGTCGGGCTCCAGCCCGGCCCCCGTATGCTCCAGACTTCCGGCGACGTGATATGGGCGACGATCGCGAGCCTTTTTCTGGCCAATGCGATGCTGCTCGTCTTCAATACGGCCTTTGTGCCGGCCTTCACGATCCTTATTCGCTGGTGCCAGCCTTACCTGATCTCGTTCATAACGGTGCTTTGCGTCATCGGCGTCTACTTCGACAATTTCCAGTTCTTCGATGTCGGAGTGATGCTGCTGTTCGGTATACTGGGCTATTTTATGCGGCTTTATAATTACCCGCTCGCGCCGCTGATCCTGGCCGTGGTGCTCGGACCCTTGCTGGAGACGAATCTCCGCCAGAGCCTTCTGCTTTCCGCGAATTCGGCCGATATTTTCTATACGCGGCCGATCTCGGCCACGCTGCTGGGCGCGACCCTGCTCGTGTTGATACTGCCGCTGCTGCGCTTGCTATGGCAGCGCGCACGCCGGAACGCGCTTGGCTGAACCCGGTTGGCGGCTATGATCGCCGCCGACCGATTCCTCTACCGGGATGGCCGAGGCATGAGCGACGAGATCGACATTTCAGAACCGGCGGACGGAGGGTCCCCCGCTGGCGGTTTCGACCGTTCCGTCTCGCAGACGCTGAGCCGCGGCATACAGGTGCTGGAGGTGCTGGCCGAAACCGGACAGCCGATGACCGTCCAGCAGATCGCCAGGCGGCTCGGCCTCACGCGGCCCATCGTCTACCGTCTCCTGAAGACGCTGGAGCGTCACCATCTCCTCGGCTCCTACAATCGCGAAGGCCATTTCGAGCTGGGGCTGGGGCTTCTCACGCTCACCCGCAACGTCAAGCGCGACCTGCGGCAGGCCGCCTATCCGATCATCCGCAACCTTGCCGACGAGGTCGGCACTACCGCGGTGCTCGGCCTCGGCGACGGCAGCGAGATCGTCTATATCCTCGCGGTGGAGGCTCCGCTGGCGCGCATGGCCGTACGCTCGCGGGAAGGGTCGCGCCGGCCTCTCGACAGCACGTCCGGGCTTGCGCTGCGGATGACATGGCCCGAACGCCCGGATGACGGCGAGGAGCTTCTCCTGGCCCGACGGCGAGGTTATGCCGCACGTGACAGGGTGATGGAATATCAGGCGACGGCCATTTCGGCGCCGGTGCGCGAGCGGTCAGGACCGAGCCGCGCCTGTGTCACGGTGCTGTTCCCGACTGTCATCGCCGATGTGGAAGCGAAGGGTCCTATGGTCGTCGAGGCCGCGCGCCGCGTGGCTGCGACCGTACCTATTGGGCCGGAATGAGCGCCGGTACAATTCGGGTGAAGATGGGGCTGTTCCGGCTGGACCGGCTGCGGCCATGAAAGCCGGCCATTGGGCCGGCTCTCGCTTGGCGGGTCTCTTCTACCGGGCCACGCTGGCCTGCGGAGTGGGGCAGGACACGCCGGTCCCCTGAAGGCCGCAATAGCCATACGGGTTCTTCGCCAGATATTGCTGGTGGTCCTCCTCGGCGAAATAAAAGACCGGTGCAGGCTTGATCTCGGTGGTGACCGTGCCACGCCCGCTGGCCCTCAACGCCGCCGCATATGCATCGCGCGAGGCGGTCGCGGCCTGATATTGCGCATCCGTGGTTGTATAGATCGCCGAGCGGTAAGTCGTGCCGACATCGTTGCCCTGCCGCATCCCCTGCGTCGGGTCGTGGCTCTCCCAGAAGGTCTTCAGGATCGTATCGAAGGATATGATCGCCGGATCGTAGACGACCTTGACCACTTCCGCATGGCCGGTCAGGCCGGTGCATGTCTCGGGATAGGTAGGGTTCGGAGTGAAGCCGCCGGCATAGCCCACCGCCGTCACCCAAACGCCGTCCATCTGCCAGAACAGGCGCTCCGCACCCCAGAAGCAGCCCATGCCCAACAGAACGGTTTCCGTTCCTTCCGGGTAGGGGCCGGCGAGCGGCCGCTTTGAGACATGGTGCGACTGTGCGGTCGGAATTGGGTCGGCGCGTCCCGGCAATGCCTGCTCGGGCGAAGGCATCCGGGTCTTTTCATTGCTCAGCAGCCTGTCCAGGAAATTCACTGGAATTCTCCTTTCACGGTTGGCGGCAGCCGGGTTGGCATGCCGGTCTGCATAGGGTGGGTGCGCGGAGGCGGCGCGCAATCACTGGCTTTCGGCGAATCGCCGGCCGCTCCGCGCGGGCCGGTGGCCGATCAGGTAGAAGATGAGCGCCAGCCCGCCGAAGACCGCGAAGCCGGGCAGGGACAGCACCGATACCGCCAGCGGATCCCACAATCCGGGCACGGGCAGCCCGCGAAGCGCGGCTTCGGCTGCTGCGAAGGTGCCCGCCGAGACGCCATTCCAGCTTTCCCGCAGCGGGGTTGTCACGAACGCATCTGCCGCGATCGAGCGTGTGGCGTCGAGCACCGCCATCACGACAGCCGCCGCGAGCGCGAAAGTGGCCAGCGCGCGAAACAGGAATCGGATCATGGTCGCCCGCTCGCTTGTTTGATGATTTCACGGGGGAGCTTCGATCTCCCATGCTTCCCATAGATAGGCGTTGTGCCTGCTTGCTGCAATCGCCGCGCATGATTTTGCGTTCCGGCCGGCCTTCGATCCGGTGACGCGGCGAATAAAAGTGCAAGGCATTTCGGGCTTTTCGCTCCTGAACCGGCAAAATCGCAATGGGATTGAAAACAGAGCGCCTGACGCCCTTGGCATCGGGCAGGATATCGACTAGATCAGCCGCGCGCGACTGGCTTATAGGCCCGCCCGCGCCCGGAGAGGTGGCCGAGTGGTTGAAGGCGCACGCCTGGAACGCGTGTATACGGGAAACCGTATCGAGGGTTCGAATCCCTCTCTCTCCGCCAGATTTCTTACCTAATGAACTGAAACAGTTTAATGTTTTGAGGGAGCGAGGACCAAATACCCACTCCCTTCCCCACTTTCTGATTTTGCAACGTTGACTTCCATAAAGCAAAGTCCCGCTGGATCAGCCTGCATTGTAGTCTTGCCGGCATGGCTCACCTCGCGCCGATCCCAGTTGCCCGCATCGATTCGATAGGCGAGCATCCTTGGAAGTACCTACCTTTGAAAATATGCTGCTGCTCCCGACCCCACGGGGTGCCTCGTCGATGAAATTCTACATGCTGGCGGCCGGCGCGGCGGACATCCATCCCCGATTCGGACGCACCATGCAGTGGGCGCGGCGGCTGGGGATGCGGTGCTGCACACCGCTGGCGGCATCGGTGAAGATGCTAGACGGGGCGTTGCTGGCTACGGTCCGCGCGGCGCTTACCCCGACCGCTACGCCAATCCCAGCTTCATCGTGGTCGGGAGGGGGCGTGTTGCCCGACTTCGGCCCAGCCTGACTGCGCAGAGACGCCGGCCTACGGGTGACACCCGCGCCGGTCAGCGCGGGGGGAGGGTGCCGCGGTGACCGCGCCCTTGCTCGTTCAGAGACCGTAGATGGTCCTGGCGGCTTCCGCTGTTATCATTCCGTCCTGCAGGTCTTTCTCGACGAGAGCCCTGTCGCGTTCCCGCGGGTCGCCCAGCCCGCCGCCGCCGGGCGACAGCACGACGACGCGCTCTCCCGGCGGGATGATGTGGGAGCCCTTGGCGGCGAGCTTTTCCCCCGACCCCAGCATCAGGCGCCCGGCAGCGCCGTTCTGGCCGCCGTCATATCCGCGTGCCGGATGGTCGACGCGCTCGTAGACGGCATTGTAAACGAAGCTTTCGTCGAGCAGGTTCTGCAACTCGATATGCTGTCCAAGACCGCCGCGCGTCTTGCCGGCACCGCCGCTGTCGACCCGGTACTCCTTCTTCCAGACGATGATGGTGGACAGGGATTCGAACACCTCGACCGGCCCGCCACGAACGCCGCTCGGGAACCCGGTCGCGGACATGCCATCGCGCGAGGGCAGCGCGCCCATACCGCCGGTGGTGACGAGTTGCACCAGGAAGTGATCGTCCAGCCGCGGCGGGGAAGAACGCGGCCCCTTCGCGCGCAGGCTCCACAGCACGCCGGTGTTCTCTGCCGGAACCCTGTCGGGCACGGCCTGCCGCAGGCAGTTGAAGACGAGGTCGGGCAGCATCAGCCCGATCTGCGCGCGCGCAAGTACCGCCGCGGGCTTCAGCGCGTTCACGATCGATCCCTCCGGCGCCGAGATCGTTCTCGGCTCCAGCGACCCGTAATTGTTGGGGATGTCCTTCGCCACGATGCAGCCGATGGCATAGGAGGTGTAGGCGAGCGTGTAGCACAGCGGAACGTTGTAGTTGCGTTTGGTCATCGGCGCCGAGCCGGTGTAATCGACGTGGACCCCCGTGTCGCTGATGGTCAGCGCAGCCTTCAGATGGATCGGCTCGTTGTTTCCGTCGAGCGTCAGTTCGCCGTGCCACGTCCCCTTGGGAAGCTTCGCGATTTCACGCAACACCGCCTCGCGGGACGTGTCGATAATGTAGTCGGAAATCCCTTCCAGGCCGCCAAGCCCGAACTCGCGCATCGTCTCGACGAGCCGCTTGCCGCCTATGGAGTTGCAGTTGATCAGTGAGTAGACGTCGCCGACAGTCTCTACCGGCTGGCGGGTGTTGGCGCGGATGACCGACATCAGCGCCTCGTTCATGACGCCGCCATCGACGATCTTGAGGATCGGCAGATAGAGCCCCTCCATGAATACGTCGGTCGAGCTGACGCGGTCCATGGGGCCGCCAATATCCATGATATGGCTGTTGCAGGCGAAGATGGCGACGAGCTTCCCGTCGAGGAAGCATGGCGTCGTCACCGAAATGTCGTTGGTGTGCCCGGTCCCCATCCAGGGATCATTGTGGATGAACACGTCTCCCGGCCGCATCGTCTCCACGGGATAGTGGGCCATTACGTGGCCGACTGCCAGCGCCATGGAGTTGACATGTCCAGGCGTGCCGGTCACCGCCTGCGCCAGCATCCTGCCGCGCGCGTCGAACACACCCGCGGCGAGGTCGCCGGATTCGCGCACGATGGTGCTGAACGCGGTGCTCTGGAGAACCTGTGCCTGTTCCTCGACGATGGCGGTCAGACGGTTCCAGACTATCTGCTTTGTGACAAGGTCAACGTCGTCTGCCAAAGTCATACCCTTTTCTCCCTGGCTTCCAGGACAATGGAGCCGATCGCATCGATGTGCGCCTCGAAACTGGCCGTGACGACGGTGGTTGTCTCCGCTTCGGCGATGATGGCCGGACCTTCTATCCGCACGCCGCTCGTCAGCATCTCGCGGTCATAGATCGGGACCGGCCGCATGGCGCCCTGCTGTCCGTCGTAGATCTCGACGGTGCCCCTTGCGCTTGCTCCGTCGACGCGCTCGACGGGAGGAACGACCGTGGTTTCGGGTGTCTGCGTCGAGACGAGCACGCATACCGAGAGAATTTCGATCTCCGCATAGGGGATAATGCGGTCGAACTGGGCCTGATAGGCCTTCTCGAACTCCGCCCTGAGGGTGGCGGCATCGGCTACCCCGGACTTCCCGTGCGGAATAGTGACCGGGATTTCATGGCCCTGTCCGAGATAGCGCATGAACGCCTGCCTGTGCTCGACCAGCGACGCCTCTCCGGACGCCGTGGCTACCCAGGCGCGCACCTCCCGCGACATTTCCTCTAGGAACGCGTCCAGCCTTTCGTGATCGAACTGGTCGAAGCGCATGGTGAAGGAGCGCACGCTCTCGAAGCTGACCGGTGCATCCAGGAAGCCGACTGCCGAGCCGACGCCGGCGCTGCGGGGGATGATGACACGTCCGATCCGCAATTTCTCGGCGAGGCGCGCGGCATGGACCGGCGCGGCGCCGCCGAAGGCGATCATCGTGTAGTGCTCCGCTGCCGCGCCTTGCTCGACTGCATGCGCGCGGGCCGCCGATGCCATGTTCTCGCAGACCATCTCGTAGATGCCGTGGGCGGCTGCCTGGGGGTCGAGCCCCAGTCCTTCGCCCACCTCGCGATAGACCGCATCCCGCGCCAGGTCGGGTTTCAGGGCGATCTTGCGTCCGGAAAATCGCTTCGGATCAAGGAAGCCAAGTACGAGGTCGGCATCGGACACGGTCGGTTTTTCTCCGCCAAGGCCATAGCAGGCGGGTCCGGGATCGGACGAGGCGCTCTCGGGGCCGACATTGATGCGCTTCAGAAGATCGAGACGGGCGACGGAGCCTCCGCCTGCGCCGATCTCCACCATCTCGACCACTGGGATGCGGATCGGCAGACCGCTGCCTTTGAGGAAGCGCGCAGTACGGTCGACCTCGAAGAAGCGGTTCTTGGTCGGACTGAAGTCTTCGAGAAGGGACAGCTTGGCCGTGGTGCCGCCCATGTCGAAGGCGAGAACTTTCCTCTCGTCGAACTTCTTGGCCAGCTGGCAGGCGAAGATCGCTCCGCCCGCCGGTCTGATCGGCCCCCACGGACGGGTCCAATTTGATTGTTAGTGCAATGATGGTCGTGGCGCCAGCGCGGGCGGCATCGCTGGTTGGGGTTGCAGGGCCGCCCGCGCGAATGCCGGGATGAAGA
>Ga0180223_1000170_pt1 | contig 119860 bp, 103 predicted proteins | sample eDN5th30CKraftOP_FD_151337 | JGI IMG/M metagenome (GOLD analysis project Ga0180223, IMG submission 151337) | Enriched Organic Plus compost microbial communities from Emeryville, California, USA - eDNA 5th pass 30_C Kraft OP (version 2) (version 2) ...
GAGTACGTCGTGTCCGACGGCATCACCACCGCGACGGCGACCGTCACGGTCGTGCCCGTGCCGCCGCTGGTCAAGCATCAGCCGCCGGTCGCTGTGGACGACAGCGCGATCGTGCGTGCGGGCGACATCGTGTCGGTGCCCGTCCTCGACAATGACTACCACCCCGACGCGGCATCGTTCGAGCTGCTGCCCGAGCTCGACCAGACGGGGGCCGCCGACGGCATCGCGTTCGTCGACGGCGAGCGGCTGCGCTTCCAGGCGCCTGACACCCCCGGTGTCAGGACCGTGGTCTACACGATCGGCGACGAGACGGAGCAGGTCGCCCGCGCGACGCTCACCCTCACGGTCGTCGGGCGGGACGCCGAGAACCGGCCGCCGGTGCCGACGCCGCAGGTGTCTCGGACGTTCGCGGGCTCGGCCGTGAAGATCGACGTGCCGCTCGACGGCATCGACCCCGACGGCGACTCTGTGGTCATCCGACAGATGGGCGCGGCACCGAGCCTCGGCCGCATCATTGAGCGGACGAGCACGTCGTTCACGTACGAGGCGTTCGATGGAGCCAGCGGCACCGACACGTTCACGTACGAGGTCGAGGACACGCTCGGTGCGACCGCGACCGGCACCATCCGCATCGGGGTGATCCCCAGACCGCCCGTGCAGCTGCCGCCGACGGCGGTCGACGATGTCATCGAGATGAAGCCCGGTCGCACCGTCGGCGCCGAGGTGTTGCTCAACGACACCGACCCGAGCGGCTACCCGCTGCACGTGTCGAAGCTGCCCGAGGTCGACGACGGCATCGCGGCGGAGATCCGCGACCGGCGACGTGTCGTCGTGACCGCGCCCGAGCAGGAGGGCGCTTACACGATCCGCTATGAGATCTCGAACGGGCACGGCGGCGTCGACACCGCGTTCCTGCAGGTCGCCGTGAGCGAGGACGCGGTCATCGACCCGCCCACCGCCGAGGACCAGATCATCGAGCCGTCGCAGGTGGTCGCCGGCGAGACCGTGACCGTGGACCCGTTGCAGGACGCGACGAACCCCGGCGGTCTCGTCGAGGACCTCGTCGTCAGCGTCGAAGGCCCCAACGCGGGCCGGGCCGAGCTGGCGAACGACGGCACCATCACGGTCGAGCCGGGGCGAGAACGGTACGCCGTCGCGTTCCGGCTCGCCAACGAGCTCGACGACCTCTCGGCCATGGCCTTCGTCATCGTCCCGCCGGTGCCGACGGGCGAGGACACGCCTCAGGAGACGCAGCGGCCGAAGACGCAGGAAGAGCTCGAGGCCGAGGAGCGCGCGAAGTTCCCCGCCCCCCACCTCAAATCGCTGCCCGAGATCATCGTGCCCATGAACGGCAGCAAGGAGTGGAGCGTCGGCGATCTCGTCGAGGTGCCGTCGGGTCAGCCCGCGACCGTGCTGTCCGCGACCGCGTCGAACGCGCGCTCCGAGCCGTTCGTGAGCTCGACGCAGTTGCGCTTCCAGCCCGCGACCGACTACCGGGGGCCCGCGACCCTCACGTTCGAGGTGACCGACGGCTCCGGGCCGGACGACCCGGTCGGCCGGAAGGCGATCCTGACGCTGCCGATCACCGTCGGCGATCCGGGCTACAACGACGTGCCGCCGGCGTTCACACCGCGCACCGAGACGATCGAGGCCGGCGAGGCGCCGCTCGAGCTCGATCTGCGCGCATCGACGGACCAGCCGAACCCCGACAACATCGCCAAGGTCACGTACGGCAACCTGCAGGGCACGACCTCCGACATCCAGGCGTCGATCACGGGCGGCACGCTTCAGGTGTCCTCGCCGCTCGGCGTGCAGCCGGGCACCTCCACGAGGCTCACGTTCGACTTGACGTTCAACGAGTTCACGGTGCCCGGCTACGTGGACATCAAGGTGGTGTCGTCGACCCGGCCGAAGGCCCGAGCGGTCGACGACCCCTCGACGGGTGAGATCGAGATCCTGCGCGGCGGCAAGAGCCGCACGATCGACGTGCTCGCGAACGACTTCAACCCGTTCGCGCAGGACGGCGTGCCGCTCCGGGTCATCGGCGCCGAGATCGGTCAGGACGTCGGGTCGGATGCCTCGGTGTCGCACACCGCCGAGAACATCACGGTGCGCACGGGGTCGGCCTTCACGGGCACGCTGAGCGTCGTCTACCGGATCGAGGACGGCACCAAGGACCCCTCGCGCCAGGTGCAGGGGCGGGTCACGGTCGTGGTCCGGGACGTGCCCGACGCGCCTGGAGCGCCAACGGCGTCGGCCAACGACACATCCGCCATCATCAAGTGGAACGCGCCCGCGAACAACAACTCGCCCATCAGCGGGTACCTCGTCACCTGGACCGGCGGTGGGTCGCAGCGGTTCGGCGCGGACGCGGCGGGCAAGAACCAGACGATCGGCGGCCTGCAGAACGGCACGGCGTACACGTTCTCGGTCCGCGCCGTCAACGCCGTCGGTGAGGGGGCGGCATCGAACCCGTCGCCGTCGGTGACGCCGTGGGGCACACCCAGCGCACCGCGCTCGCTGACCCTCTCGAAGGGCGGAGACGCGCCGACCACGATCCGCGCCGACTGGAACGCGCCGTCGGAGACGGGCGGCGGCGGGATCAGCTACCGGGTCCGGATCGACGGCGGCGGCTGGGACAGCGTCGGCGGCACCTCGAGATCATGGAGCGGGGTCGGCGCGGGCACGCACACGGTCGACGTGTACGCGGTGAACGGCGGCAACAAGCAGGGGCCGACGACGACGCAGCGGATCGTCGTCAACGACCCGCCGCCACCGCAGCCCAAGATCACCGTCCGCAAGGGTCCCGCGATGGGGCCGTACAGCGGCCAGTACGGCAACTGCAACGGCACCTGCTGGTTCTACGACGTCCAGGTCGAGAACTTCCCAGGCAACCGGGTCACCGTGGTTCCGGGCTGCAACTCGACCACGCTGTCGAGCCGGCCCACGATCAACCTCGACGGCAATGGCAACGGCCGGTACGTCGGCGGTTGGATCAGCAGCGGAGTGCCCGGGCCGTTCTGTGGTGACAACGGCTGGGCCGAGGTGAACGGGATGCGGGACAACTGGTGATCTGTCCTGACGCGAGGCCGCCGATGCGGGCCGCCACCCGGCACGTCAGCTGGACATCCGATCGATCTGAATGTGGAAGGAACGGCACATGGCAGTGACCCAAGAACAGGCCGAATGGTTCCAGGACGCCTTCGGGCGCCTGGTCGACAACATCGACCGTGCCGTGCTCGGCAAGCGGAACGTGATCTCGCTCGTGCTCACCGCGCTGCTCTCCGACGGTCACGTCCTGCTCGAGGATTTCCCCGGCACGGGCAAGACCGTGCTCGCCAAGGCACTCGCGAACACGCTCGAGGGCACGCACTCGCGCATCCAGTTCACGCCGGATCTGCTGCCGTCCGACGTCACGGGCGTCACGATCTACGACCAGGGCAAGGGCAAGTTCGAGTTCCATCGCGGACCGATCTTCGCCTCGATCGTGCTCGCCGACGAGATCAACCGCGCCAGCCCCAAGACCCAGTCGGCGCTGCTCGAGGTCATGGAGGAGGGCCGGGTCACGGTCGACGGCGTGGGCTACGACGTCGAGCCGCCGTTCATGGTCATCGCGACGCAGAACCCCGTCGAGCAGGCCGGCACCTATGCGCTGCCCGAAGCCCAGCTCGACCGGTTCCTGATCAAGACCTCGCTCGGCTACCCCGATCACGACACCGCGGTCACGCTGCTGCTCGACTCCGCGAACCGCGCCCGGGCGGCGGGCGTGAGCCCCATCATCGCGGCGTCGTCGATCACGACCATGTCGCAGCTCGCGTCCGAGGTGTACGTCGACGCGGCCGTGCTGTCGTACCTCAACGAGCTCGTCGCGGCGACCCGTGAGCACTCGGACTCGTCGCTCGGCGTCAGCATGCGAGGCGCGCTCGCGCTCGCGCGGGCCGTGAAGACCTGGGCGATCGCGCAGGGACGCACCTACGCGACGCCCGACGATGTGCGTGAGCTGGCCGTGCCCGTGCTCGCGCACCGCATCATCGTCGACCCCGAGGCGGAGTTCACCGGCGTGACCGCGGAGGACATCGTCACCCAGGCGCTCGCCGACGTCGCGCCGCCGGCGTACCGGGCGGCATGACGGCGACCGACGAGCGCCCGCCCGGGCGGCCGGATCGGAGCGGACGCGACGCGCGCGCGGAGCGCGGGGCGTCGGACGGGCGTGACGCGTCGGCCGGGCGCGAGGCGTCGAAGGGGCGCGATGTGCGGGCCGGGCGCGATGTGCGAGCCGGCCGCGACACGTCGACGGCGAAGGCGCGGGTCGCGCGCCGCCGCGGACGTGCCGAGGACCCGTCGTCGGGGAACGCGTCGCAGGCGCGTTTCGCGGTCCGGACCGTCACGCGGGCCGCGGGCGGCGCAGGCCGCGCACTGGGTGCGCGGGCCGGCGCTGGCGCGCGGTGGATCGCCGACGCGGCACGCCCGGTCACGGGTGTCGTGTCCACGATCGGATGGCTCGTGCTGGGTGCCGCACTCGTCGCTGGTGTGGTGGCGTTGGTGTTCGGATGGATCGAGTTCGCCTTCCTCAGCGCCACGCTCGCCGGTGCCGTGCTCGTCGCCGTGCCGTTCGTCTTCGGTCGCATGGCGTACCGCGTCGTCGTCGAGCTCACGCCGCGCCGGGTGGTCGCGGGTGAGCGCGCGCTCGGCCGGCTGGTCGTCGTGAATGACGGCACGGGCGCGTCGGTGTCCTCACGCATCGAGCTGCCCGTCGGTGCCGGCGCCGCGGAGTTTCGCATCCCGCCACTCGCCCCCGGCGCCGAGCACGAGGAGCTGTTCGCCGTCCCGACCCAGCGACGCGCGGTCATCGTCGCCGGGCCTGCCATCTCCGTACGCGGCGACGAGCTCGGCCTGCTGCGCCGCACCGTGCGGTGGAACGACCCCGTCGAGCTGTTCGTGCACCCCCGGACCGCACGGCTGAAGCCGTCGGCCGCCGGACTCGTCCGCGACCTCGAGGGCGAGATCACGAAGACGATCACCGACCACGACATCTCCTTCCACGCGCTCCGCGCGTATGAGCCGGGCGACCCGCTCAGGAATGTGCACTGGCGCAGCTCGGCACGCACCGGGCGGCTCATGGTGCGGCAGTACGAGGAGACCCGCCGCTCGCAGCTCGCCCTGCTGCAGGCGACCTCGCGCGAGCACTACGCCGACGAGGACGAGTTCGAGCTCGCCGTGTCCGTGTTCGCGTCGGTCGGCGTGCAGGTGCTGCGCGACCGCACCACGATGACCGCGCAGACCGAGCGCCTCACGCTCCGCGCGTCGACGCCCGTGAGCCTCCTCGACGACGCCAGCCGCATCGACGCGATCGAGGAACGCACCTCGCTGCGCGAGTTCACGCGGCAGACCCTCCGGCGCATGCCGGCGGCGAGCGTCGTGATGATCGTCGTCGGATCAGGCGTGCCGCTCGCCGAGCTGCGATCGGTGGAGACCGTGCTGCCGGCCGATGCGCAGCTGCTCGCCTTCCGCGCCCACCGTGGCGCCGAGGCCAAGATCGCCCGGATCGGCACGACGGTCGTCGCGACCGTCGGCGAGCTCGGCGAACTGCCCGCGGTCATGCGGAAGGCGCGGCCATGACCCGCATCTCTGCCGCGACGGTCGGCGACCTCACGGTGCTCTCGGTGCTGAGCCTGCTCGCGGTGATCGGCTATCAGACCAGCTTCGGTGACGCGGACTTCCTGCTCGCGGCGATCGGCGGCCTCCTGGTCGGCACGGGCGCCGCCGTGGCCGGCACCCTGCTTCGGCTCGGCGTGCTCACGACGGTGCTCGTGGGACTCGCCGGCTACTTCGTGCTCGGAACGCCGTTCACCATGCCCGCGCACGGGATCGCGTTCGTCCTGCCGAGCCTCGATTCGCTCGCCGGCCTCGCGATCGGCGCCGTGTACGGCTGGGCCGACATCGTCACGATCGGCACGCCGGTGGAGGCCCCGTACTACGTCGCGGCTGTGCCCTATGTCGCGACCTGGCTGGTCTCGCTCGTCGGCGGCATGCTCGTCCTGCGCTGGCTGCCACGGCGTCGCACCGTGCTGCGGGCCGCTGTGCTGCTGATCGGACCCGTGCTGCTCTATCTGTCCGGGATCCTGCTCGGCACTGATCAGGCGTACCTCGCCGCGGTGCGCGGCGTGACGTTCGCCGCGCTCGCCCTCGTCTGGCTCGCGTGGCGGCGGCGAAGCACGGTCGAGCGTGAACGGCGACCCGACGCCCGGGTCATCGTGCGCCGCGTCAGGGGCAGCGCGATCGTCGTCGCCGGCGCGGTCGCGATCGGCAGTCTCGCCGGGCTGGCGTGGGCGCCCGTGGCATCCGACCGATTCGTCCTACGCGACGAGGTGGTCCCGCCCTTCGACGCGCGCGAGTTCCCGAGCCCGCTCGCCGGATTCCGCACCTACACGAAGGACCTGGTCGAGGAGCCGCTGTTCACGGCGCGCGGTCTCGAGCCCGGCGACGTGATCCGGCTCGCGACGATGGATTCGTACTCGGGGCGCCTCTGGAACGTGGCCGGACCGGGTGCTGCGGCCGATGGCGGCTACGCGATCGTCGGCGAGGTGCTGCCCGAGCCGGAGCTCGCCGACCTCGGCAGCGTGCGCGACGTCGAGATCGAAGCGACGGGCTACGACGATGTCTGGCTCCCGACCGTCGGCTACGGGCAGACGCTGCGCTTCACCGACTCCGAGACCGCGGCGCGCACCGGCGACCTGCGCTACAACGCCGACGCGGGCACCGCCGTGCTCACGAGCGGGGTCGAGGCCGGCACGTCGTACGACCTCACGACGCGAGTCCAGCGCGAGCCGGACACCGAGCGGCTCATCGACGTGCCGGTCGCGCTCGTCGAGCTGCCCGCCGTCGAGAACCTGCCCGACGTGGTCGCCGCCAAGGCCGAGGAGTATGCCGGCGACGCGCCGAGCGCGATCGAGCAGCTGCGTGCCATCGAGACCGGGTTGAAGACGAACGGGTTCCTCAGCCACGGGCTCGCCTCCGACTCGGTCGCCTCGCGCGCCGGGCACGGCGCGGACCGGCTCATCGAGCTGTTCACGCGATCGCAGATGGTCGGCGACGAGGAGCAGTACGCGGCGGCCATGGCACTCATGGCGCGGCACCTCGGTTACCCGGCGCGGGTGGTCATGGGGTTCGCGCCCGAGATCAGCGACGGCGCGGACGAGGTCGAGGTGCTCGGTGGCGACGTGACGGCCTGGGTCGAAGTGCCGTTCGAGGGGGTGGGCTGGATCTCGTTCCGGCCGACACCGGACCAGGTCGACGTGCCGCAGGAGCAGACCCCGAAGCCGAAGAGCGAACCGCAGCCGCAGGTCAGGCAGCCGCCGCGCAACGAGGCCGCCGAGGACGAGCTGCTGACGACCGTCGAGATCGACGAGACCGACGACGAGGACCGAGACCGGCCGTTCGAAGTGCCGGGCTGGGTCTGGGTCGTCGCGGGCGTGGTCGGCATCCCGCTGCTGATCGTCTTCCTCCCGCTGCTGCTCGTGGCCCTCGCGAAACGCCGTCGGCGCGAGCAGCGACGAAAGGGCCGCCCCGATCGCAGTGCGGCGGGGGCATGGGACGAGCTCGTGGATCGGTACCGGGAGCTCGGATTCGATCCGCCGACGCGCTCGACCCGGCTGCAGGTGGCCGCGGATCTCGAACGGCAGGCCGCGCAGCAGGGTCTCGGACGGGACGGCGAGCCCGTCGCCACGCTCGTGCCGCTCGCGGCCGCGATCGACCGCGACGTCTTCGCGGGCACCGACGTCGAGCCGGAGGTCGCCGAGATCAGGTGGACCGAAGCGGATGCCACAGCCGCCGCCGTGTCCGCGGCCGCCGGGCGCGCGCGCAGGATCGTGAGCCGGTACCGGCTCGCGACGAAGCGCGCCAAGGACGAGCGCGCGGCGCGTCGGATGCGGCGCCCAGAGCGGGCGGACGCCCCGAAGCGGCCGAAGGGTTCGGAGGGTCCGGCGGGTCCGGATGGGCCGGACCGCGAAGGCCCCGGCGGGGTGGCTGAGTAGGGTGAGTGACGTGAACGACGCGACCGGACCGAGCGGGGAGCCGGACTTCATCGTGCCGCCGCCGGGGCTGCTTCCCGCTGCGCCGGCCGAGCCGCCCGCCACGACGAGGCGCCCCCGCTCACGACCGGTGGAACGCGCGCTGCCCGCATTCGCGCCCGTCACGAATGCGATGCCGGTGCCCGGGGTGCCGATCGCTTCGCCCGCGACGGGCGGACCCACCGGTGCGGGCACTGGTGCCGCCACGACGAACGGGACGCAGCGCCCGGCTCCGGCATCGCAGGGCTGGGTGCTCACGGCGGAGGGTCCGGTCGAGTACGCCATCGACGGCCGAGTGCTGCTCGGCCGCGCACCAGACCTCGCCGCCTCGCCCGCTGCGGACGTGCACGGGATCGTCGTGCATGACCCGGCACGGACCGTCTCGAAGACACACGCACTCGTCCAACCCGATGACGGTGTGCTGCTCGTCACCGACCTCCACTCGACGAATGGCGTGCGCGTCGCACGCGCGGACGGCACCGAGGTCGAGGTGCCGGCCGGCGGGACGGTCGATGTCAGCGCCGGCGATGTGATCGTGCTCGGCGAGTTCCCGCTGCGGGTGTCCGGGCGCTGACTCCGCACGGCCCGCCCTCAGCGCGTCCTCGGACGAGCATGGAGACCGGGACGGTGTACCCTGGTTCCGTGCGCGCGCCCCGACTTCTCCTTCGGTGCCGCGGCGGGGCCTCGATCTAGGCCATCCCCGCCGCGGAGTCTGTCGACGGCTGCCCCCAACAGAACCGAGGAAGACAACGCATGAACGACGCCATCGAGCGCCCCGAGATGGAGCGCACCGCGAATCCCCGCCCCCGCACGCTCGCCGAGAAGGTCTGGGACGCCCACCTCGTCAAGAAGGGCGAAGACGGGTCTCCAGACCTCATCTACATCGACCTGCATCTCGTGCACGAGGTCACCAGCCCTCAGGCGTTCGACGGCCTGCGCATGGCCGGTCGCCCGGTCCGACGGCCCGACCTCACGATCGCGACCGAAGACCACAACACGCCCACCTGGGACATCGACAAGCCGATCGCCGACCTGACCAGCCGCACCCAGATCGAGACCCTCCGCCGCAACGCGGCTGAGTTCGGCATCCGGTTGCACTCGCTCGGTGACAAGGAGCAGGGCATCGTCCACGTGGTCGGTCCGCAGCTCGGCCTCACGATGCCGGGCATCACCGTGGTCTGCGGCGACTCCCACACCTCCACGCACGGCGCCTTCGGCGCCATGGCGTTCGGCATCGGCACGAGCGAGGTCGAGCACGTCATGGCCACGCAGACGCTGCCGCTGAAGCCGTTCAAGACCATGGCCATCAACGTCGAGGGCACCTTGCGGCCGGGCGTCACCGCGAAAGACATCATCCTCGCCGTGATCGCCAAGATCGGCACCGGCGGCGGGCAGGGCTACGTGCTCGAGTACCGCGGCAGCGCCATCCGCGCGCTGTCGATGGACGGCCGCATGACGATCTGCAACATGTCGATCGAGGCGGGCGCGCGTGCCGGAATGGTCGCGCCCGACCAGACGACCTACGACTACCTGAAGGGGCGGCCGCACGCGCCGCAGGGCGGCGACTGGGATGCCGCGATCGCCTACTGGGACACGTTGGCCACCGACGAGGGTGCGACGTTCGACGCCGAGGTCTTCATCGACGCGGACCAGCTCGAGCCGTTCGTCACGTGGGGCACCAACCCCGGTCAGGGCGTCTCGCTCAGCGACCGGGTGCCCGACCCGGCGAGTTTCGACGACCAGCACGAGCGCGCCGCCGCCGAGCGTGCCCTCGAGTACATGGACCTCGAGGCCGGCACGCCGCTGAAAGATATCCGGGTCGACGCCGTCTTCATGGGCTCCTGCACGAACAGCCGAATCGAAGACCTTCGCGCCTTCGCGTCCATCATCAAGGGGCGGCAGAAGGCCGAGGGCGTCCGGGTCATGGTGGTGCCGGGCTCGGCCCGCGTCCGGCTCGAGGCCGAGGCTGAAGGACTCGACAAGGTCTTCACCGACTTCGGGGCCGAGTGGCGCTTCGCCGGCTGCTCCATGTGCCTCGGCATGAACCCCGATCAGCTCGCCCCGGGTGAACGCTGCGCGTCCACCTCCAACCGGAACTTCGAGGGCCGCCAGGGCAAGGGCGGGCGCACGCACCTCGTGTCACCGCTCGTCGCAGCAGCGACGGCCATCCGCGGCACGTTGTCCAGCCCGTGGGACCTCGAACAGGCCCCCCAGCTCGAACCGGCCGGCGCGATCGCGGAAGGGAACTGACCCATGGAGAAGATCACGACGGTGACCGGCATCGCCGCACCGCTCCGCCGCTCGAATGTCGACACCGACCAGATCATCCCCGCGGTGTTCCTGAAGCGTGTGACCAAGACGGGTTTCGAGGACGCGCTGTTCCACGGTTGGCGGCAGGACCCCGACTTCGTCCTGAACCAGCCCGTCTACCAGGGCGCTCAGATTCTCGTCGCCGGGCCCGACTTCGGCACCGGCTCCTCGCGGGAACACGCCGTGTGGGCGCTCCGCGACTTCGGTTTCAAGGTCGTGGTGAGCTCGCGGTTCGGCGACATCTTCCGCGGAAACGCGGGCAAGCAGGGCCTGCTCGCCGCGCAGGTGGCCTACGAAGACATCGAACGGCTCTGGGCCGCGATCGAAGCCCAGCCGGGAATAGCCATGACGGTCGATCTGGTTGAGCGTACGGTGAGCGCAGGCGCCCTGAAGGTTTCGTTCGAGATCGACGATTACACTCGGTGGCGCCTGCTCGAGGGACTGGACGACATCGCCCTGACCCTCAGAGACGAAGACGCCATCGCCGAGTTCGAGGCACATCGAGAGGCGTGGCGGCCCAAAACCCTCCCCATCCGGGAGCCTGCAGAAACTGGGAACTGAGTGAACACCCTCGTGAACGACGCGAAGCAGCACGGATCGGCCGTCGGCCTCCCGGTCGACCGCATCACCATCAACGGCGGCAAACCCCTTCGCGGACGGATCGAGCTGAAAGGCGCCAAGAACCTCGTCACGAAGGCCATGGTCGCCGCCATCCTCGGTGACACGCCCAGCGTCCTCAAAGATGTGCCGAACATCAGCGACGTCCGCATCGTGCGTGGCCTGCTCGAAGTCCACGGCGTGACGGTCACCGAGGGTGGCGACGACGAGCTCATCCTCGACCCGTCCGGTGTCGCGACCGCGCACATGGCCGACATCGACGCGCACGCGGGTTCGAGCCGGATCCCGATCCTGTTCTGCGGGCCGCTGCTGCACCGGCTCGGCGAGGCGTTCATCCCCGATCTCGGCGGCTGCCGCATCGGCGACCGCCCCATCGACTACCACCTCGAGGTGCTCCGCAACTTCGGGGCGATCGTCGAGAAACTGCCGAGCGGCATCCGCATGTCCGCGCCGGCCGGCCTCAAAGGCGCGAAGGTTTCGCTGCCGTACCCGAGCGTCGGCGCCACCGAGCAGGTGCTGCTCACCGCGGTGCTCGCCGATGGCATCACCGAGCTGACGGGCGCCGCGATCGAGCCCGAGATCATGGATCTCATCAACATCCTCCAGAAGATGGGTGCGATCATCACGGTCGACACCGACCGGGTCATCCGCATCGAGGGCGTCGACAAGCTGAACGGATACACGCACCGCGCGCTCTTCGACCGCAATGAAGCCGCCAGCTGGGCGGCGGCCGCACTCGCGACCGAGGGCGACATCTTCGTCGGAGGCGCACGGCAGCCCGAGATGCTCACCTTCCTCAACGTCTTCCGCAAGGTGGGTGGCGCGTTCGAGATCGAAGACGACGGCATCCGGTTCTACCACCCCGGCGGCGAGCTGAAGCCCGTCATCATCGAGACCGACGTGCACCCGGGCTTCATGACCGACTGGCAGCAACCGCTCGTCATCGCGCTCACGAAGGCCAAGGGTGTCTCCATCGTCCATGAGACGGTCTACGAGCAGCGTTTCGGATTCGTCGACGCGCTCGTGGAGATGGGCGCCTCGATCGACGTGCACAAAGAGTGCCTCGGCGGCCGGCCCTGCCGGTTCGGGCAGCGCAACTTCCAACACTCCGCGGTCATCTCGGGGCCGTCCAAGCTCACCGGCGCCGACATCGAGGTCCCCGACCTGCGCGGCGGCTTCAGCCACCTCATCGCGGCCCTCACCGCGGAGGGGCGCTCCACGGTCTCCAACGTCGGCATCATCGCGCGCGGGTACGAGAACTTCCTCACCAAGCTCGAACTGCTCGGCGCCGACTTCGAGCTCGAAGGCCAGTGAGCGCACCCGATAATGGGCCAGTGACGTCGAATGATCCTGGCTCGCTCGCGCCCCTGCGCCGCCCCCCGTTGAAGTCCAGTCCCGAGAAACGTCGGCCGTCGTTCTTCTGGGTCCTCGCCGGACTCATCCTGCCGCCGCTCGGTCTCGCCGTGAAGTTCCGGTTCCACGGCCGGCCCCTCCCGCAGACCGGCGCATTCGTGCTGGCCCCGAACCACTACAGCGAGATCGACCCCGTGATCATGGGCGCCGCCGCCTGGAAGCTCGGTCGGATGCCCCGCTTCCTCGCCAAAGCGTCGCTGTTCAAGATCCCGGTCGTGGGCTGGTTCCTGCGGACCTCCGGCCAGGTCCCCGTGGAGCGCTCCGGTTCGCGCAGTCACGCCGCGCTCCGCGCGGCCGAAGAGCTCGTGACGAAGGGGCGCATGGTCATCGTCTACCCCGAGGGCTCACTGACGCGTGACCCCGACCTCTGGCCGATGCGCGGCAAGACGGGCGCCGTGCGGATCGCGCTCGAACGCGACATCCCGATCATCCCCGCCGCGCACTGGGGCACGCAGCACCTCATGCCCCGCTACGGCAAGAAGATCCACCCCTTCCCGCGCAAGACCATCGACGTGATGGTCGGGGAGCCCATCGACCTCTCCGCCTACCGCGGCAAGGCCCTCGAACCCGCCACGCTCGCGCGTGCGACCGACGAGGTCATGCGCGCCATCGCGCAGCTCGCCGGCGAGCTGCGCGGCGAGACCCCGCCGAGCGAGCGTTGGGACCCGGCCAAGCACGGCCAGACCGAGATCGGCCGGCTGGACGACGCCGGCCCGGATGCCCAGTCCCATCCCGACCACCCCGCCGGCCGTGAAGACTAGGGCCCAGTCGAAGCGCGCCGTCGGCACCCGGGTCGCCGTGCTCGGCGCGGGCAGCTGGGGCACGACGTTCGCGAAGATCCTCGCCGACGGCGGCGCCGACGTCGTCGTCTGGGCCCGACGCCCCGAGCTCGCCCGTGAAATCCAAGAAGCCAAGCGCAACAGCGACTACCTGCCCGGCGTCAACCTGCCGCTGAGCCTTGCCGCGACGAGCCGAATCGAGCACGCGCTCGACGGCGCCAAGCAGGTCTACGTGTCCGTGCCGAGCCAGTCGCTCCGCGACAACCTGGCTGCGGTGGCGCCCCACCTCGTGCCCGAGGCATCCGTCGTCTCGCTGATGAAGGGTGTCGAGAAGTCGACCGGCCTGCGCATGAGCGAGGTGATCGCCGACGTGCTGCCCATCGATCCGGCGCAGATCGCGGTCATCTCGGGTCCGAACCTTGCGCTCGAGATCGCGAAGGAGCAGCCGACCGCCGCGGTCGTCTCCTCGTCCAGCCTCGAGACCGCGCAGGCCGTCGCCTCGGTCTCTCGCAACCGGTACTTCCACTCCTTCGTCAACACCGATGTGATCGGCACCGAGTTCGGCGGTGTGCTCAAGAACCTCATCGCCGTGGCGATCGGGATCGTCGATGGCGCCGGGTATGGAGAGAACACGAAAGCGTCGATCATCACGCGGGGCCTCGTCGAGATGACCGACTTCGCCGTCGCGCATGGCGCGCACCCCGAGACGCTGTCGGGGCTGGCGGGACTCGGCGACCTGATCGCCACGAGCCAGTCGCCGCTGTCACGGAACAACACGGCCGGCCGGCTTCTTGGGCAGGGCTACCGGCTCAGCGACGTCGTCACCCAGATGCAGCAGACCACCGAGGGCCTCGCATCCGTCGGACCGGTGCTCGAACTCGCACGTGCGAAGGGCGTCTCCATGCCGATCGTCGAACAGGTCAGGCAGGTGCTCGCGGGCACGCTCGCGCCGAAAGACATCGCCCCGCATCTCACGACCGAAGACGAGCCCCAGGGCGAAAGGACCGGACATGGACAAGCTCAGGGTGGCTCTGCTCTTCGGAGGGCGTTCGAGCGAGCACGCGATCAGCTGCGCGACGGCCGGCGGAGTGCTGGGCGCGATCGACCGTGACCGATTCGAGGTGATCCCCGTCGGGATCACCCGCGACGGCGCCTTCGTGCTCGAGAGCGACGATCCGTCGCGCTTCGCGCTCGACCCCGCGCGGCTGCCCGAGGTCGTCGACAACGGCACACGGGTGCGCTGGCCCGATTCGGCCGCGTCGCGCGAGCTGACGGTGACGGATGCCTCGGGGACGCGCTCACTCGGCGAGATCGACGTGGTGTTCCCGATCCTGCACGGGCGGTTCGGCGAGGACGGGACGGTGCAGGGCCTGCTCGAGCTCGTCGGCCTGCCGTACGTCGGCAACGGTGTGCTCGCCTCCGCGACCGGCATGGACAAGCACTTCACCAAGACCGTGCTCGAGGCCGCGGGCATCGCGGTCGCACCGTGGGTCGCGATCACGCGTGCCGTGTGGGACCGCGACCGTGCGCTGTGGGAGCGGCGGGTTCGGGCGCTGGGGCTGCCGGCGTTCGTGAAGCCGGCCCGGGCGGGCTCGTCCGTCGGGGTGAGCAAGGTATCCGACTGGAGCGAGCTCGACGTGGCGCTGGAGATCGCGTTCGCGGAGGACCGCACCGTGCTCGTGGAAGCCGCGATATCGGGCCGGGAGATCGAGTGTGGCGTGCTCGAGGGCCGCGACGGCGGGGCGCCGCGCGTCAGCGTCGCCGGTGAGATCGTCGTCACGGGCCGGGAGTTCTACGACTTCGAGGCCAAGTACCTCGACGCGCCCGGGGTCGACCTGGTCTGTCCCGCGAGCCTCGGCGACGGGGAGCGTTTCGAGCTCGAGCGGGTCGCGTCGCGGGCGTTCGAGGCGCTGGGCTGCGAGGGACTTGCCCGAGTCGATGTGTTCCTCACCGATGAGGGCTTCGTCGTCAACGAGGTCAACACCATGCCCGGCTTCACGCCGATCTCGATGTTTCCGACCTGCTGGCTGAACTCGGGCCTGAGCTACCCCGAGCTGATCACCGATCTCATCGAGACCGGCCACGCGCGCGGCGCGCGCTGACCCGGCTCGCGGGCGGCGCGCGGCGCGCGGCGCGCGCGTTCCCGATTCGTCGTCGTCTCCGTTCTCAGGAAGATGTGACGGTTCGTCGGCGTGTCGCGGCGCGACGCGCCGGGGGAGGGGCGTCGGTTCCTGAGTAGCGTGCCGGGGCATGGCGGATGCGGCGCGGTGGCGGATGCGGCGCGGTGGCGGATGCGGCGCGGGTGGCGGATGTCTGCGTGCGTGAGGGGCCCCGCGGATGTCCACAGCGCTGAACCGCCGACAGAATGCATAGTGGTATATTCTGCCGATGCGAGGTGGGAACCTGCGTCGGCACGGTGTCGTGCCGGCCCTGATCGGCGGTGTGATGTGCGCCGGCCTGATAGCCGGTGTGGTCACGCCGGTCTGGGCCGCGGAATCCGAGGGAGCCGGCCCGTCCTGGCCGGCGGGCGGATTCGCGATGGGCGACGGGGTCGAGGGCATGATCGACGAGCAATCCGGTGCCGTCTCGTTCGCCCTCGAGGTCGGCGGAGTGTTACTGGGCTGGGATAGCCGGTTGGTGGGCGTGAACCGGCACGGGTTCGGCCACGGGTGGAAGGTCGCCGGTGTCTCGTTTGTCGACGTCACCGGCGGGGTGCGGGTCTTCCCCGCGGATCGCGGTGTCTTCCCGGCGAGTGCGAGCACGTCGTCCGGCCTCGAGGGATACACGCAGCAGGATCTGCGGTTCGAGCAGGTGCCGGGCGCGCTGCCGGCGCGCGCCGACGGGCTGGTCGGCGAGCGTGCGTACGCGTTCCGGCTGATCGAGCTCGGGGGCACCGTCTCCTACTTCGATGACCGCGGCGACCCCGTCGCCAGGGTCGACGCGTTCGCGAACCGGATGGACTGGATCTGGAGACCGGGCGACACCCACCGGCTCCGCACGGTGATCACCGACGTGGGCGTGGTGACCGAGCTGGACTGGTCGGATCCCAGCCGCGTCGAGGTGGCCACTCGTGCCGGCACCGGAACCGCGCGGGTCTCGGTGGTGCAGCTCGACGGCGGCCGTGTGGCCGGCGTCGTGGACCCCGTCGGCGGGCACACGACGGTGACACACACGGACGGCCTGGTCTCCCGGCTGGCAGGCGTGTCCGGCGCGGTGACGGGATTCTCGTGGCGGGGGCTCCCAGGCGGCTCGGCCGCGGTCGACCGGGTGCGTCTCATCGACGCCGGCAGCGGGGCGGTGCTGAGCGAACGAATCTGGGAGCCGGTCGCCGGGTCCGCCTCGGGCTGGCCCACCGTGCAGGACGCGTCCGCATCCGCGGCGGCCGGCGGGTACTCCACATCGGTCTCCGACGGCGCGACCCGAATCGTCTCGGAGTACTCCGATCGTCGCGTGCTCACCGGTCGCCGTGTGCTGACCAGCGACGGTTCGGGTGAGCGCCTCGTTCAGGAGACGGCCTTCAGCTCTCCCGGCGACACCGGCGCAGGCCTGCCCCCGCAGGCCGGCCGACCGGAACGCGTCGCGGTGACGCACTGGAACGCCGCCGGCGCCTCTCGCGTCGTCGAGGAGAGCTTCGAGTTCGACCCGCTCGGTCGCCTGGTCGTCGCGCACGACGGCTCGAGGTACACCTACGACGCGCTCAACCGTTCCGTGGCCGAGACCACCGCGGCTGGTGAGGTCATCGTCGCCGCATTCTGGGCGAGCGGGCAGCGCAAGCAGCTCACCTCGCTCGACCCCGAGACCGGCGCCCAGCGGGAGACCCGCTTCTACTGGGATGGCTCGACGCTGCTCACCGACACCCACACCGCGGATGCGGGCGCCGATGCGGCCTCGGGCGGTGAGCGTGCCGCGGCGTCGTACCTGAACGGGCTCATGCGGCATGCGCGCACGACCACCCGCTCGGCCGGCGCCGGCCCCGCGTATTACGGGCACGACCGGCACGGCAACGTTGCCGAGCTCACCGACGGCGCCGGCGCGGTGACCGCGAGGCACACGTACGACGATTACGGCGCGCGCCCCGCTCAGGCCGGTGAGACCGAGCCGCAGGCGACCGCGACCCAGACCGTGACCGCGACCCCGAGCGCGGCGGCCCTGGTGGGCCAGGTGGCGTATCAGCCGTTCGGGTACTCGGGCGAGTACACCAACCCGACCGGCACACAGCATCTGCAGGTGCGCACCTACGATCCCGATGACCGTCGGTTCCACCAGTTCGATCTCGCCGACCAGCTCAACCCCTACTGGTACGGCAATGCCAACCCCATCACCTACGTCGACCCCAGCGGCCGGCAAGGGGAGCTCGACTGGCTGGGCCTCGCCGTCGCGGGCATCGGCCTCGCACTCTCGTTCGCGGGCGTCGCCCTCGCCGGCATCGCCGCGGGCACCGCGATGACCGCGGTCGGGAGCTGGTCGGCGGTGCTGACGACGACGAAGGTCGCATTAGGCGTGACCATGGGACTCTCGCTGGCCGACGCGGGCCTCGCGGCGGCGCTCGCGGTCAACGACTTCGGCCCGAAGCTCTTCGACGAGAAGGTTGCGCTCGGGCTCGGGGTCACCGCGACCGCGCTCGGCCTCGCCGGCGTGTTCGTCGGTGGCGCGCGCCTGTTCGGACGCGCGACGACATTCGACGAGCTCTCGCAGCAGAACGTGCGCCCCGAGGTACTCGCCGCGTGGAGCCTGCGGTTCAACCGGGACGGGTCGGACCGGTACTGGAAGGCGACGCTCGACTCGTCCGAGCTTCTCGACTTCGGAAACCATCGTTTCGTCCCCGCCATGTCTGGAGAGGCAGGCGCGGTCGCCGGGAAGGACCTCATTCCGGCGGACGTCAACGCAATCCTCGTTCGCCAGTCGGCCGCCTTCGGGGATCTCGGGGCGTGGGACATCCTGAATCCGCGCTTCGAGCCCGGCACCACGTCCACACAACTGGAGTTCCTGCGGAAAGACATGGGCGGGTTCGCCGATACCAGTCATAGCAACTCGCTGGGTGCATATTCGAGCAAGCGGGGTGCCAAGGCGATCGTGATTGATGACGGGGTCGTCGACGGCACCGACGGTCGCTCGACGATCCTTGTCCTCCGAGCTGACGCGGGCTCAACCGAGATGCTGGGCCGACATGTGAAGAGCGTCCACGCCCAGGGACTGCACCTCAGGTTCCGGTTGCCCGGCGGCGAGCAGGAGAAGTTCTGAGGGGTCGGCCGCTCAGACCCGGTCGCTCACCACACGCGCGTCAGTCCGGCGCGTCCCCGACGGTCGTGCACGCGCGCTCCGCGGGAATGGCGCTGACCGCACGGGACAGATCGGTGATGGCGGTCGTGCCCGACACCACGTCGTTGTCGACCACGACCTCGACGGCGGGCGTCCGGCCATACGTCGTGAACCGGTAGCGCGGCGGGTCCGACTCGTCGATCACCCAGTCGACGCCGTCGACCGACACGCAGCGGTCCTCGGTGGGGCCCGGTGGCGTCACGCCGCAGCGCAGCAGGACCGACGCGGGCGTGCCCCATGCGCCGGTGCCCTGGGCGTTGGTCTCACGCTTCTCCTGGCCGGCGACCGTGTCGGGGAGGCGGACCACCACATCCGCGCACCCCACGTTCTTCGCGTCCTCGGCGGCGTCGAACGGCACCGCCTGGGTACAGCCCGTGAGCAGCAGCCCGGCGACCAGTGCGCCGCCGGCCGCGACCGCCGCGCGGGCGGCCCGTGACCGATCGGCCTGCGATCGGGCGGCCCATGATCGCGCGAGCCAGCGCGCGCGCCGGACGGCCGGAGACGCGACGGGCGGCACGGTGGGGGCAGAACGGTGGGGCATCCCGTTCAGGCTACCGTGAAGGCATGGAACAGGCTGAGGGCGCGGGCCGCGCCGGGATCGAGGACGGCCCCGACACGCTCGCGGCCCAGGGCGAGATCGCCGCGCTCGCCCGGATCATTCCGCGCCTCGGCACGGCGGATGCGGCTCTGCTCGGCCCGGGCGACGATGCGGCCGTGCTCGCGGCCGCCGACGGCCGCTTCGTCGTGACCACCGACCTCATGGTGCACGGCCCCGACTTCCGGCTCGCCTGGTCGACCCCGTACGAACTCGGCTGGAAGGCCGCCGCCACCAATCTGACCGACGTCGCCGCGATGGGCGCGAGGCCGACGGCCCTCGTCGTCGCGATCGCGGCACCAGCCGACACCCGGGTCGGCGTGCTCGAGGGCGTCGCCGAGGGGCTCCGGGCGTCACTGGACCGACTCGCCCCCGGCGCCGGCGTCGTCGGAGGTGACCTCTCCGTCTCCTCGGTGCTCACCATCGCCGTGACCGCGTTCGGCGATCTCGAGGGTCGCGCGCCAGTGCTCCGGTCGGGCGCGCGCGCCGGTGACGTGATCGCACACGCGGGCACACGCGGCGATGCGGCGCGCGGGCTCGCGCTCCTGTTCGATGAGGGCACGGATGCCTCGGGCGAGCCCGACGCCTCGGCCGCGGAACGGCTCCGGGCGGAGCATCCGCAGCTCATCGCCGCGCAACTCGCCCCCACCCCGCCCGTGTACGCCGGGGTCGTGGCGGCGGCGGCAGGCGCGACGGCCATGCTCGACGTGTCCGACGGTCTCGCGCGCGATGCGTTGCGCGTGGCGCGCGCGAGCGGCGTGGATCTGGACTTCAGCACGGACGCCCTCGGGCCGGACCCCCGGCTCGCGCTCGCGGGCGCCGAGGACCACGGTCTGCTCGCGACCTTCCCGGCCGGGGTGACGGTGCCGCCGCCGTTCGAGGTGATCGGCCGCGTGATCCGCGGCACCGGTGCGGTCCGCGTCGATGGCGTGCTCGCCGGTGCCGCGGGTTGGGATCCCTACGCCGACTGGGACGGTCGTGCCGGCTGAGCCTCGTCGAGGTCGGCCGACGCCCACCAGAGCGTGGTCTCGCCGTAGTCCCGGCGACGCTCGGGTATGAGGCCGGCGGGCCAGTCGGGCTCGGGGGAGCGGGAGCTGCGCTCGACGACGACCACGGCGTCCGGCTCGAGCCGGGCCGTGAGCGCGGCGAGCACACGCCCGACGTCGCCCTCGCCGAGATCGTAGGGCGGGTCGATGAACACGAGGTCCGCCGTCGGCCCTGGCTGTTCCAGGAACGCCGTCACGGACTGTGCGGCGACCCGGATGCGCGGGGCCTCGCCGCGCGCGGCCCGGGCGAGGACCGCCTGCGCGTTGCGGCGGCAGACCTCGGCCGCGGGCTTCGCACGCTCCACGAGCGTCACCTCGCGTGCGCCGCGACTCGCCGCTTCGAGGCCGAGCGCACCGGAGCCGGCGTAGAGGTCGAGGACATGCGCGCCGTCGAGGGCGTCGCGGGAGTCCAGCGCCGAGAAGATCGCCTCGCGGACACGGTCGCTCGTCGGGCGGGTGCCGCTGCGCGGCACGTGGAGTGTGAGCGATCCGGCGAAGCCGGCGATGATCCGGGTCATGGCCCCGGCAGCCTATCGTGCCGCGGCGAGCTGTCATGATGGAAGGGTGGATGAGTCGACCGACCACGAGCACCCCGAACCGGGCCGTCACCGGGTGCGGGAGGAGCAGTATGCCATCGATCGGCTCTGGGACTTCGCCGATCCCGCGCTGAGTGAGTCGCGGTTCAAGGACGCGGCCGATGACGCCGCCGCCTCGCCGCATGTCCGCGCCGGGATGGCCACCCAGCTCGCGCGCGCCATCGGCATCCAGGGTCGTCCGGACGAGGCGTTCGCGGTACTCGATGCGATCGACGAGGGCGTCCGACGCGCCGCCGAAGGCGAGGGCCCGGGTGCCGAGCTCGCGGCCGAGGAGCTCGCCGAGGTGCGGGCGAGGATCGCGCTCGAACGTGGGCGCATCCTCGTGGCTGCCGACCGTGAAGCCGAGGCGCTGCCGCTCCTCACGCGTGCCGTGCGCGAGGCCGCACACGCCGGCAACGCGTTCCTCGCGCTCGACGCCCTGCACATGCTCGCACTCACCGACGCCGGCCATGAGCGTGAGTGGGCAGAGCAGGGCTTCGAGCTGCTCGCCGCCGACCGCGACCCGCGCGTGCTCCGGTGGGGCGTCGCGCTGCACAACAACCTCGGCTGGACGCTCATGGAGGGCGGCGATCCGGCCGCCGCGCTCGCGCAGTTCGAGCTCGCGCTTCACGCCGCCGATGCGTACGGCACCGCCGAGCAGCAGCACGTGACCCGGTGGTCGGTCGGCCGTGCACTGCGCGCCGTCGGTCGCGCCGACGACGCGCTCACGCTGCAGCGCGAACTCGCGCGCGCGCGACCCGACGATCCGTTCGTCGCCGCCGAGATCGAGGCGTTGACGGCGGGCGAGCCTACGATCGAGGCATGACCGACGAGGCGATCGCCGCGGGTGGCTTCACGCTCGACACGCGACTGTCAGGGGTCCTCGGCGGGCGCACCGCGCAGGCGTTCCAGCGCGCGTTCGGCTACACGACCGTCGGCGATCTGCTGGCGCACTACCCGCGCAGGTACGCCCAGCGCGGCGAGCTCACGGTACTCGAGACGCTGCCGCTCGGCGAGAACGTGACGATCGTCGCGGATGTCCTGGAGGCGCGCACCCGTGAGATGCGGCAGCGTCGCGGCTCGATCTTCGAGGCGATCATCTCCGACGGCACCGGCAAGCTGACCCTCACCTTCTTCAACCAGCGCTGGCGCGACGCCGAGCTTCGACCGGGCCGCCGCGGGGTGTTCGCGGGCAAGGTCAGCGAGTACCGCGGCGGCCGGCAGCTCGCCCACCCGGCGTACGAGCTGTTCGACGACGCCGGTCCAGAGATCGACGCGGCGACGCGGCGCTGGATCGAGGCGCCGCTGCCCATCTATCCGGCGACCGCGACGCTCACCAGCTGGCAGATCGCGAAGTCGATCGTGCTGCTGCTCGAGGGGCTCGGCCCGCTCGACGATCCGGTCCCGGCGGAGCTCCGCCGCGAGCGGTCGCTGCTGTCGTACCGTGAGGCGTTGCGGCAGGTGCACCGGCCCGAACACGACCACGACTGGAAGGCGGCGCACCGGACGCTCCGGTTCATGGAGGCGTTCGTCCTCCAGGCCGCGCTGCTCGCCCGGCGTGCCGAAGCGCTCACCCAGCAGGCGACGCCACGGCGTCCCGCCGCGGGCGGGCTGCTGGCGCGGTTCGACGCAGGGCTGCCGTTCGAGCTCACGGGCGATCAGACGCTCGTCGGGGACGAGATCGCCGCCGACCTGGCCAACCCGTGGCCCATGCACCGGCTCGTGCAGGGCGAGGTGGGCTCGGGCAAGACCCTCGTCGCGCTGCGGGCCATGCTCGCGGTCGCCGACTCCGGCGGTCAGTCGGCGCTGCTCGCGCCCACCGAGGTGCTGGCCGCACAGCACCTGCGCTCGATCGCGAGGTCCCTCGGGCCGGAGCTCGCCGCGCAGGTCATGCCCACCCTGATCACGGGCCAGCTCCCGGCCGCGGAGCGTCGGAAGGCGCTTCTTCGCGCGGCCGCCGGGCAAGCACGCATCGTGGTCGGCACGCACGCCCTCCTCGGCGAGAAGGTGTCGTTCGCGGACCTGGGGCTCGTCGTCGTCGACGAGCAGCACCGGTTCGGGGTCGAGCAGCGCGAGGCTCTGCGGTCGAAAGGTGAGCAGCCGCACGTGCTCGTGCTCACGGCGACGCCCATCCCGCGCACGGTCGCGATGACCGTGTTCGGCGACCTCGATGTCTCGACCATCCATGAGCTCCCCGCCGGCCGGGCGGGCATCGAGAGCCACGTCGTGCCGTTGTCGGTCCGGCCCGGCTGGCGCCCGCGCATCTGGACCAGGCTCATGGAGGAGCTCGCCTTGGGCCGACAAGGCTTCGTCGTGTGCCCGGCGATCGACCCGCGCGTGACGGAAGAAGGCGACGCAGCGCCGGCGGAGCCGGAAGCCGAGGCATCCGCCCCCCGGCCCGGCGGATCCGTCGTCGAGGTGCTCGCCGAGCTCCGCGCCCACCCCGGGTTCGCCGACCGGCGGGTGGAGCCGCTGCACGGTCGCATGTCCGCGGATGAGAAAGACGCCGTCATGCGCGCGTTCGCCGCCGGCGACATCGACGTGCTGGTGGCGACGACCGTGATCGAGGTCGGTGTCGATGTGCCGAACGCGAGCGCCATGGTCGTCATCGACGCGGACCGGTTCGGCGTCTCCCAGCTCCATCAGCTGCGCGGGCGTGTGGGTCGGGGGAGCGTCCCCGGCCTGTGCCTGCTCGTCACGCACGCCGAGCCCGGCTCGGTCGCGCTCGAGCGGGTCGAGGCCGTCGCGGCCACGCTCGACGGCTTCGAACTCGCGCAGGTCGACCTCGAACTGCGGAGGGAGGGCGACGTGCTCGGGGCGACCCAGTCCGGCGGCCGTTCGTCCTTGAAGCTTCTCAGGGTCGCCCGCGACGGCGACCTCATCGCCGAGGCCCGCGCATCCGCCGCGGCGATCATCGATGGCGGCGCCGCGCTCGACGCGCATCCCGCGCTCGCGGCGGCCGTGGCCCGGCGACTCGACGACGAGGCCCGCGAGTACCTGAGCAAGGGCTGAGACTTGGCATCGCCCGTCCGCCGGACGGGTGCGGGCACTACGCTGGACGCATGCAGCGGATCGCCGTCGTTCCCGGCTCGTTCGACCCCGTCACCCGAGGACACCTCGATGTCATCGAGCGTGCTGCGGCGCTCTACGACCAGCTGCATGTGGTGGTCGTACACAACCCCGACAAACAGGCGCTGCTGCCCATCGCTCAACGCGTCGCCCTCATCGAGCAGGCGATCGCCGACGCCGACATCCGCGATGACATCGTGGTGGCCTCGTGGAGCATGGGGCTGCTCGTGGACTACTGCACCGACGTCGGGGCCTCGGTGCTCATCAAGGGCATCCGTTCACAGGTCGACGTGGCCTACGAGACGCCGATGGCGATCGTCAACCGGCATCTCGCCGGCGTCGAGACGGTCTTCCTGCTCCCCGACCCGGCCAACGCGCACGTGTCGAGCTCGCTCGTCCGGCAAGTTTCGGCCCTCGGCGGAGATGTCACCCCGTACGTGCCCCGGGCCGTCGCCGACTACCTCGCGGGGGCGATGACGCCATGACCGATGTCGCCGCCGCGGTCTCCGAAGCCGAGGTGCCCCTCCTGGGCATCGACGACGTCGGGGCCGGGGCGGCGCGCATCGTGCAGAACGTCGAAACCGTCATCAGCGGCAAGCGCGAGGCGATCACCGCGGCGCTCACGGCGATGCTGGCCGAAGGCCACCTCCTCATCGAGGATGTGCCGGGTGTCGGCAAGACCATGCTCGCCAAGACGCTCGCGCGATCCGTCGAGTGTTCCGTGAGCCGCATCCAGTTCACGCCCGACCTGCTGCCGAGCGACGTCACCGGCGTCTCGGTCTTCGACCAGGCCTCGCGGCGGTTCGAGTTCAAGCCCGGGCCGGTCTTCGCCAACGTGGTGATCGGCGACGAGATCAATCGGGCATCCCCGAAGACCCAGTCGGCGCTGCTCGAGTGCATGGAGGAGCGGCAGGTCACCGCCGACGGCCAGACCTACCGTCTGGAGCATCCGTTCACCGTGGTCGCGACGCAGAACCCGATCGAGATGGAGGGGACCTACCCGCTGCCCGAAGCGCAGCGTGACCGGTTCATGGCCCGGATCTCGATGGGGTATCCGGCCGCGGCCGACGAGCTCTCCATGCTCTCGACGCGTGAGACGTCGAGTCCGCTCGAGCGCGTGGAGCCGGTCGTGTCGCTCGTCGAGTTCCGCGCGATGATCCGGGCCGTCCACCAGGTCTACACCGCTCCGGCGGTGAAGGAGTACGCGGTCGAGCTGGCTCGCGCGACGCGGGCCGATCGGCAACTGCGCCTCGGCGCGAGCCCGCGAGCGACCCTGCAGCTCGTGCGGGCGGCGAAGGCCCATGCCGCCATGCACGGCCGGGACTTCGTGCTGCCGGACGACATCGACGCCCTCGCTGCCGCGGTCCTCGGCCACCGTCTCGTGCCGACGAGCCGCGCGCTCGGCGCGCACGACCGGGACAGCGGGCCGCTCGTCGACGCCGTGATCCACCGGATCATCACAGACACCCCGGTCCCGGTGGGGTCGACCAGGAGGGAGTGAGCGGATGCCTCGGGCCCGCGTGTCGCGAGCCGCGGCACTGCCGCGGCTCACCCGGCGCGGCGGGACGCTCCTTGGAGGCGGGTTCGCGCTGTTCGGCATCACCCTCTGGTTCGACGCCCGTGACGTCATGCTCCTGGCGTTCGTCGGGATCGCGCTGCCGATCGTATCGCTCGCGTACGTGGCGTTCATCGTGCCGAGGCTCGCGGTCCGCAGAAGCTTCGTGCCCGCGGTGGTCGAGGCCGGCGGCGCGACGCGTGTCGTGCTCACGGTGCAGAACCGCCTGAAGCGGGCCTTCGACGGCGCCAGCTGGCGCGACACCACGCCCGCCGGGCTGCTCGCACCACCGGAGTCGGCGCTGCCCGCGCTCGGGGCGTGGGATCAGACGCTGCCGAGCGGGGACGACAGCGCCCGGCTCGAGTACCGTATCCGCACCAGCCAACGCGGGGTGTACGACGTGGGACCGCTGCGCGTGACGACGACCGATCCCTTCGGACTGGCCCGGATCACCCGCGACGCGGGCGGTGCGCAGGAGCTCGTCGTCACGCCGCCGGTGACCGCCCTCGATCCGGCCATCGGCACCGCCGCAGCGGTCGACGGCGCGTTGATCGGGCTGCAACGCCGCACCCACCCCAATTCCGATGAGTTCATCGCGCGCGAATACCGGCACGGTGATCCGCTTCGTCGCGTGCACTGGCCCGCGACCGCGCGCCGCGGCGAGCTCATGGTGCGAGACGAGGAGCAGCGCGGCGACCCAGAGGCACGGCTCCTCATCGACACCGCTCTTGCGGGGCACGCCGATCACTCCGTACTCCGGGGTGGCGCCGAGGACCGGCGGCACTTCGGGTTCGAGCTCGCGGTCGAAGTCGCCGCATCCGTCGGCGTCCATCTCATCGAGCGGGGCTTCCGGGTGCACGCCGATCGGCTTGAGGACCCGATCCACGGCGCCATCTCGGAGAGAGCGAACGAGGGCTATCGCCTCCCGGCGGGGGACCGGTCGTTCCTCGAAGACCTCGCACGGCTCCCCAGCCCCTGCTCACCCCGACGCGCCGCGCACGACGATGCGGCGGTGGTGGCGGTCTCGACCCAGTCGCGTATGCCCGGCTACGCGGTCCTCGTCGACCCCGACATGGCCGACGCACAGCGCCTCGCGGCGCTCCGGCCAGCCTTCTCGCCGGCGGTCGCGTTCGTGGTGCAGAGCGTGTCCTCACGCATCGCCGAGGCCCTCGAAGACGCGGACTGGCACGTGGTGTCGGTCCGACGCATTGGCGATCTGCCGGACGCTTGGGCCGAGGCAGGGCAAGCCAGGGGCGCGTCGGCGCGGCACGGAGTCGGGCGAGGCGCCGATGCATCCTGAATCAGCCCAACCGACCCGCGGCCAGCGCAGCGCGCTCGCCGGCGCGACGGCCCTGCTCATGCTCGCGGCGGTCTCCGCGCTCGGCCCCCTCATCGACGGAGGCGGATGGTGGTGGCTGTGCGCGATCGCGATCGTCGGCGTGATCGGCGCGGGACTCGCTCTCCGAGCCATCGGCACGCCGCGCGTCGCCGTTCCGCCGCTCACCGTAGCCGCCCTCGTGGCACTGCTGACCCTGCTGTTCGGCGGGGCGACGAGCTTCGCCCTGCTCGTCCCCACCGGTGCGACCTTCGAACGGTTCGCCGCGCTCGCCGCCGGCGCGGAACAGAGCATCCAGCAGCAGACCGTGCCCGCGATCCCGGTGCCGGCGCTCCAGTTCGCGCTCGCGGCCGGTGCAGGCGGCCTCGCGCTGCTCGCGGATTTCGCAGTGCAGGCCGCCCGATTGCCGGCGCTCGCGGCGGTCCCGGCCTTCGTCCCGGTGCTGATCCCGGGGTTCATCGTCGCAGACGGCGCGGATCCGTTCACGCTGGTCGTGACGGCCGCGGCGTTCCTGCTCCTGTTGCGTCTGGACGTGCGGGTGCGTCGCAAGGCCGAACTCGACCGCGCGCACGCCACGGGTGACGATTCGGTGCTGACCGACGGACCACGGCGGGTGCCGATCGCCTCGACCGTGGGCGCGACGATCGGCGTGGGTGTGATCGGTCTGCTCGTCGCCGGCGTGCTGACCGCGGCGACCCCCAGCGTGTCGTCGAGCCGGCTCCTCGGCGGGACACAGACCGGGGCGCTGTTCTCGCGAGGGGTGAGTCCGTTCATCGATCTCGGACGTGACCTCAGGCGCCCCGGCGCGGTGCCCGCGTTCACCTACGTCGCCCGAGAGGGCGACCGTCCCTACTTCACGATGGTCACCCTCGACCGCTTTGAGGGCGAGGTGTGGGGCGTGACCGACCGCAGCCTCGACGCCGACAACGAGGTGGACCGCTTCCCGAGGCCGGCCGGGCTCGCCGCCGGCGTCGAGACCGCGGAGCACCCGATCGACGTCACGATCGACGAGCTGCGGACGACCTGGCTTCCCGTCCCGTACCCGTCGGCGTCGGTCGAGCGCCTGAACGGGTCCTGGTTCTGGGAGCGGGAATCGCTCACGGTGCGCAGCGCCGACGCCACCACTGCCGGCCAGCGCTACAGAGTCAACCGGCTCGTCGCGACGCCGACGGCCGCCCAGCTCCAGGCGGCGGACCGGCCGGACCCGGAGCGGTTCGCGCCGTACCTCGCCCTGCCCGACGACCGCCCGCAGGTCATCACGGACACGGCCGCGGCCGTCGCGGGTGCAGCTGCGACGCCGTACGAGGCGGCCGTCGCGATCCAGGACTATCTGCGCGGACCATCGTTCGAGTACTCCGTCGACGCGCCGGTCGAGGAGGGGTACGACGGCGGCGGGTACGACGTGATCGCGAGCTTCCTCGAGTTGCGCGAGGGGTATTGCGTGCACTTCGCCGCCACGATGGCGGTGCTCGCGCGCGAGGCGGGCATTCCGTCGCGCATCTCGATCGGCTACATTCCGGGCTCCGCGACCGACCGCCGAGTGGACGATGTGCTCGTGGTCGAGGTGGACAGCCATGACCTGCACGCGTGGCCCGAACTGTATTTCGAGGGGCTGGGCTGGGTGCCCTTCGAACCCACGCCTGGGCGTGGAGTCGTCCCGGCGTATACGCGTCCGCAGGCCGGTCAGATCCCGACGTCGCCGGCGACGTCTGGCGGGCTGCCGGCCTCGGCTGCTCGACCCGACGTCGATCTCGGGCGTGGGCTGCCCAGCGCCGGTACGGTCGCGGCCGAGCCGGTCGGGCTGATCTGGCTGCGTGCCGGGGAGGTCGTGCTGGGTGCGATCGTGATCGTCCTGATCCCTGCGGGCGTCCGCCTCGCGCAGCGGACGATCAGGCGACGCCGCATCCGTCGCGGCGTCGAACCGGCCCGCGCCGCATGGGACGAGGTGCGCGCGACCGCGCGTGACCTCGGGTTCGGGGGCGGCGAGTCCGAGACCGCTCGGGCGTTCGCGTCGCGCATCGCCACCCGGCCGGCCTTCGAGGGCGACCCGGGCGCTGCGCTCGCCGAGCTGCGCAACGCCGTCGAGCGTGAGCGGTACGGCCCACCCGGTGCGGGGGGCGGTCCGCCGGCCGACGAACTGCTGGCCGCGGTCGTCGTCGTGCGGGACGCGCTCCACGCCGATGCCGGGGCCGCGGCCCGTGCACGCGCCGTGCTGCTGCCGGCCTCGCTGCTCTCGGCCGTGCGGCTCCCGGGGCCTCGAGCCTCCGCGGGCGCGTAGAATCGACGATCGTGGCCACTCAGGATCAGCCGTTCCGCGTGCACGTACGCGACCTCATCAACCGTCCCGGTGAGATGCGCGAGCAGCACCTCACTCTCGCCTCACCCGAGACGATGGGCGAGGGATTGGTCGCCGTCCGAGCCGGGAGCGAACTCGACCTCGACGTCCGACTGGAGTCCGTGCACGAGGGCATTCTCGTGACCGCCGAGGTCGATGCGACCGCCGAAGGGGAGTGCGGTCGGTGCCTCACCGACATCGCTCTGCCGGTCGAAGTCGAGTTCCAAGAGCTTTTCGCGTATCATTCTGGGGAAGCTTTCGAGTATGAGGTTCAAGACGACCACGTGGATCTTGAATCGCTCATCCGAGATGCGGTGGTGCTGGCACTACCCTTCCAGCCGGTGTGCCGGCCCGATTGCCCCGGTCTCGACCCAGAGACCGGTCAGCGACTGGCCGATCATCCGGAACTCGGCACCCCTGATGAACGTGACCCGCGATGGGCCGCGCTTGCTGGGTTCCAGGCTTCCGAAGACGAGGGCTCGGGTGCAGCATCCGACGCCGACTTGAACAGAGATTGAGAGAGCATCATGGCGGTTCCCAAGCGGAAGAAGTCCCGGGCCAACACCCACGCGCGTCGTTCGCAGTGGAAGGCTGAGGTCCCCACGCTGGTCAAGACCGTGGAGAACGGCAAGGTCACGTACAGCCTCCCGCACCGTGCGAAGGTCGTCGAGGACTCGGCCGGCACGGCGCTGTTCCTCGAGTACAAGGGCCGCAAGGTCGCCGACGTCTAGTCGGCGAAAGCCTGCCGAACGACCGGTGGTGACGCGATCGGAGCGCACTGAGGCTGGGCGTCGCACGCTCGACGAGCTGCAGCGCACGCTGCAGGTCGAGCTGGACCCCGACCTCCTGCTCCTTGCGCTGACCCACCGGTCGTTCGCGTACGAGAACGGTGGGATCCCCACCAACGAGCGACTCGAGTTCCTCGGGGACTCCGTGCTCGGCCAGGCGGTCACGGTGCGGCTGTACCGCGACCACCCCGACCTCGATGAGGGCGAGCTGGCGAAGCGCCGGGCGAGCCTCGTGTCGAGTGTCGCGCTCGCTGAGGTCGCGCGCACGATCGGGCTCGGCCCCTTCATCAGGCTCGGTCGGGGCGAGACCCTCACGGGCGGCGCTGAGAAGCCGTCGATCCTCGCCGACACCGTCGAGGCGATCATCGGGGCCGTCTACCTCGATCAGGGCGGCGACGCCGCGACCGATCTCGTGCTCCGGCTCATCGGCCCGCTGATGAACGATCCGGAGCGGTTCGGCGCAGCGATGGACCCGAAGACGAGTCTGCAGGAGGTCGCCGCACGCATCGGCGCGCCGGCCCCCGTCTATGTCGTGACCGAGAGCGGTCCCGACCACAACAAGCATTTCGTCGCGACCGTCACGGTCGGTGACGTCGTCGTGGGCACCGGCGACGGTACGAGCAAGAAGCAGGCGGAGATGTCGGCGGCGCTCGAGGCGTGGACCGAGCTGAGCGCGGCCATCTGACGTGCCCGAGCTGCCTGAGGTCGAGGTCGTCCGCGCGGGCCTCGCGCCCGCGGTCACGGGCGCCCTGGTCGTTGGCGTCGAGGTGCTCGACGCCCGATCGCTGAAGCGGCACAACGCCGCGTCGGGTGCGTTCGAGTCGCTCGTCACCGGCGCGCGCATCGAGGCCGCGGTGCGGCGCGGGAAATTCCTGTGGCTGCCGTTCCGGCCGGCGTCACTGGTCGCGGTGGCGGGTGTCTCGGGGGCGGATGCCTCGGGCTCGGCCGGCGGCGCTGACGCAGCTCCCGGCGGCGCTGACGCAGCACCCGGCGGCGCTGATGCAGACGCCGCCCCCCTCGCACTGGTCGGGCACTTGGGCATGAGCGGGCAGATGCTGCTTCGCACGCCCGACCACCCGGGCGATGACCGACACGCGCGGATCCGCCTGCATCTCGAGCACGCCGGTCACGGTGAGCTTCGGGTCGACTTCGTCGACCAGCGGATCTTCGGCTCGCTCGCGGTCGACCGGCTCGTGCCGACGGCTGATGGCGCCGTCGCGGGGTTCTCGGGCGACGTGACGGGCGCGTGGGCGCGGTCGATCCCGACGCAGGTCGCGCACATCGCGCGCGACCCGCTCGATCCGGCCTTCGACGAGCGCGCCTTCTTCGCCGCGCTCGCGCGACGTGCGACGGGCATCAAGCGCGTGCTGCTCGACCAGGGTGTCGTCAGTGGTATCGGCAACATCTACGCCGATGAGGCGCTGTGGGCAGCGAAGCTGCATCCCGAGCAGCCCGCGGCGTCCATCTCGCGGCGGCGCACCCGAGAGCTGCTCGATGCCGTGCGTGACGTGCTCCTGAAGGCCCTGGCCGAGGGCGGGACGAGTTTCGACGCCCAGTACGTGAACGTGAACGGCGCATCGGGGTACTTCGCGCACTCGCTGAACGCGTACGGCCAGATGGGCAGGCCGTGCCCGCGATGCGGGACGCCGATCGTGCGCGAGCCCTTCATGAATCGCTCATCGCACCGCTGCCCGCGGTGCCAGCGCGTGCGTGTGTCGCGCGGCGGCTGATCGGTTCTCGAGAATCCGACGATACCTTTCATTGCCTCCAGGCCCATGAAACTCAACTGCCTATAGAGTTTCATCATGGATCTGGCGATGTTCGCAAATGGTGACATGGGTGCGCTCGTCCCCATCTCGGGTCATGACGCCTATCTGGGTGAATGGTCGCATCAGGCGTTCGTTCCGAGACCGTTGCCGCTGGAGGCGCCGATACTGTCGGGTACGAGCTATATGGCGGTGGCTGAGGCGCGCGCGTCGCTGGCAGCCCTGGACAGCACCGCGCGTCAGCTTCCGAATCCGCAGCTGCTGCGGCACCCCGCTCTTCAGCGCGAAGCGCAGAGCACCTCAGCGCTCGAGGGAATCTACGCACCCCTGGAGGCGGTGCTGACGGCTGATGAGGACAGTCCTCGAACGCCTGAGCTCGTTGAGGTGTTGAACTACGTCCGCATGGCCAACGCAGGCTTCACGCACATCTCAGCGGGCCGGCCGATCTCGGTCTCGTTTCTCAGCTCGATGCAGGGGATGCTCATGCAGGGCACACCCCTGGAGGGTGAGTCCGGTCATGTGCGTGAGACGCAGGTGGTGATCGGCCGCAGGGCGGACGCTCCCATCGGCGGGTTCCCCGTGCAGTCAGCGCGGTTCGTTCCGTCGCCTCCAGGCTTGGATTTGGAGGTGAACCTTCGCGACCTCGCGGACTGGATGGATTCCGATCATTCCGGGCGAATCGATCCGGTGGTGGTGGCGGCGATGGCCCACTATCAATTCGAGACGCTGCACCCGTTCCGTGACGGCAACGGCCGGCTCGGCCGATTCCTCATCGTGTCGCAGCTGCTGCACGACCGGGTGCTCTCTGAGCCGACGCTCACCGTCTCGCCGTGGTTCGAAGAGCGTCGCAGCGAGTACTACGACCGACTGTTGGCGGTGAGTACTCACGGCGATTGGAATGGGTTCGTCACCTTCTTCGCACGCGGCCTGCAAGCAGCCGCTGACCAGACGCATCGCCAGATGAAGACTCTGGTCGGGGTGCAGGCAGAACTGAAAGAGCAGATCCGTCAGTCGAGCCTGCGTGCCGACTCAGCGCACGCGATCGTCGACTTCGCCGTGGCGAACCCGACGTTCTCGATCAACAAGGCGCAGGCGGCACTCGGGCTTTCGTATCAACGCGTGAATCGTCTGGTCCACCAGCTCGAGGAGCTTGGCATCCTGACCCAGTTCCAGCAGCCCGGAGGGCGGCGCTTCTACTCTCCCCGTGTGCTGAAGGCTCTGACGGAATCGATGTGATCTGACTTGGTCGGCGTCTGGGGTATGTGCTGCGTCGCGCCGTACTTGCTGAACGCGTCCTTCAAGGATCGCACGGGGCTCGCGCAGGGTGAGGGGATGTACAAGAACTACGTCACGAACTCCTCGGCCGCCCCGTGGACGGTCGTGGTCAGACTGCACTGCACGCCGTCGAGCACCGATGGCTATCAGCCGGCGTCCTCCGCCAGCGCGGATCGTGGCGACGACGTGGTCGCCGTCGCGCGGACCGTGCTCGGCACGCCATACGTGTCCGGCGGCAGTTCGCCCGCCGGTTTCGACGGCGCGGGGCTGGTGAAGTTCACCTTCGCGCATGTCGGCCTTGCGCTGCCGCACTCGATCGCGGGTCAGGACGAGCAGGGGCATCGGGTGTCGGCCACCGAGGCGCGACCCGGCGACCTCGTGGTCGCCGACTCGCTGCGGGAGATCGGCATCTTCATCGGTGACGGTCGGATGATCGCGGTGGTCGACGAGCCGGGTGCGACGGTCTCGATCCTCCCCGTCTTCACCGGCGCACACCATTTCACGCGGCTCATCGACGCCCCGTGAGACCGGCGCGTCAGGGCCGCGGGCGTTGCCAGGCGGACTCGATCGCCACCGGCTCGAAGCCGAGGGCGATGTTGATCGCGAGCATGTGGGCGTTCTCGTCCGCGTTCCAGGTGTAGACCCGACGCCGCTCAGGGGCCGCATCCGCCAGGGCCACGAGGTTGGCAAGCTTCATGCGGAGACCGAGTCCGTGTCCGCGGTGGGCGCCGAGGACGAGCGTGTCGTCCTGGTAGACAGCGGTCTTCTCCGGCGGGAGCGAGAGCCGGGTGTAGCCCGCGACCTCGCCCGTCCGGGTCAGGGCCGCCGCGGTGAGCAGTGTGCGGCCGGCGTCGAGCGCCTGTGTCTCCTCGGCTCGAACCCGGCCGACATCCCAGATCTCCTCTTCGTAGGAGATCGCGCCCGCCGGCGCATCGACCGACATGCGCTGATGCGCGTGCGCGAGCGAGTCGACGAGGTCGTCGGGGGCGCCGTCTCGCCACAGCGCGATTCGGTAGCCGTCGTCCCGCACCGCGGCAGCGGATCGCGCACGGAACTCCTCGGCCCGCCCGGCGACCTCGAGCGCGCTCATCCGGTCGAGCTGCCCGAGCTCATACCCGTGGCTGCGGGCGAACCGCACCGACGCCGAGGCGGCGGAGAGGCTCGCATCGCCCTGCGGCGGCCGGATGCGTTCGCCCGCGCCATCGTCGATCGCGTGCGCGCCCATGAGCACGAGCGAGGGGCGGCCGACCGCGCCGGCTCGAGCCTCGAGCGCCCGGAGCAACGACGTGCCGACACCCTCGCGTCGCCGATCGGGGACCACCCCGAACGCGACGCTGAACGCGGTCGTCGCCTGCGGATCCTGCTCCCACTCGAGGTCGGCGACGCCGACCAGCCGGTCGCCATCCCAGGCACCGATCGCCTCACGCACCGTGTACCGCCGGCCGCGCGCCAACGTGAGCAGCTCTCGCGCGGAGTAGCTCACGTCGGCCGTTCCGAGCTGTTCGACCTCGAGCGCTTCGGCGAGGGCGGCGTAGGCCTCGAACGGGCGTGCCGCCGGCGAGCCGAGCCGGTCGGGCAGCGGGATGGGCGCGATCTCGATCACCACGCCCTCCAGCGTGCACCGAACGACGGGGCGATCGCCACCGTCTCTTGAATCGCGGACCGGCCCGCGGGGATCCGCGTCACGGCGCGCGAGACGGGGGGCGCGGCATCCGCTCGGGTACGCTTTCCGAGGCATCCGCAGGATATTCGTCGACCGGGGGAGCATGTACCTCAAGAGCCTCACGCTCAAGGGCTTCAAGTCCTTCGCTCAGCCGACGACGTTCGCGTTCGAGCCAGGCGTCACCTGCATCGTGGGTCCGAACGGCTCCGGCAAGTCGAACGTGGTCGACGCGCTCGCCTGGGTCATGGGCGAGCAGGGCGCGAAGTCCCTCCGCGGCGGCAAGATGGAGGACGTCATCTTCGCGGGCACGTCGACACGCGGGCCGCTCGGCCGCGCCGAGGTGAGTCTCACGATCGACAACGCCGACGGCGCGCTGCCGATCGAGTACAGCGAGGTCACGATCTCGCGCACCCTCTTCCGCAACGGCTCCAGCGAGTACGCCATCAACGGCGAAGGCTGCCGGCTGCTCGACGTCCAAGAACTGCTGAGCGATTCCGGCCTCGGTCGTGAGATGCACGTCATCGTCGGTCAGGGCCAGCTCGACCAGGTGCTGCATGCGACGCCGGTCGACCGGCGCGGCTTCATCGAGGAAGCGGCTGGCATCCTCAAGCACCGGCGCCGCAAAGAGAAGACGCTCCGCAAGCTGGAGGCGATGCAGACGAACCTCACCCGCCTCTCCGATCTCGCGGGCGAGCTGAGACGTCAGTTGAAACCCCTCGGCCGACAGGCCGAGGTGGCCCGCGAGGCCGCGACGATCCAGGCCGAGGCGCGCGACGCCCGGGCGCGGCTGCTCGCAGACGAGGTCGTGACCCTGCGCCGGGCCCTCGACGAGCACGGCAAGAGCGAGCACGAACGGCACGCCGAACGGCTCGTGCTGCAGCAGGAGCTCGAACAGCACCAGGCGCGCGTCGCCCGCCTCGAGCAGGCCCACCTCGGCGACGGCGTCGACGATGCGCGCGACACCGCCTTCGCGCTCGAGGCGGCGCAGGAGAAGCTCCGTGCACTCGATGCGCTGGCGCGGCAGCGGCTCGCCCTGCTCGGTGCCGATGCGGGGGACGCCGAGGTACAGCCGACGGTCACCCGACAGGCGATCGAGCAGGCGACCGACGAGCTCGACACGCTCCGCGACGCGATCACCGAGGCGCAGGACGGCCTCGAGTCGGCGATCACGGCGACCGCGGCGGCGCGCGCCGAGCTCGACCGAGTCGACCAGGTCATCCAGTCGCAGGCCGCCCAGGTGTCCGAGTACGACCTGCGGATCTCGCAGCTCAGCGGCCAAGCGGATGCGGCGGCCGGCCGCCTCGCCGCCGTGCGCGGTGAGGTGCTGCGACACCGCAACGCCCTCGAGGGCTCCGCCGAGCGCCGGGCGACCGCAGCAGCCGAGCTTGCCAGGCTCGAGGCCGAGGCGCAGCAGGCGGAGCACGTCGACACGGACCTCGACGACGCGTACGAACTCGCCCAGGCCAGGGTCGTCGAGGCCGAAGCCGAGATCGAGCGCATCCGTGAGGGCCTGCACGAGCGCGAGCGGGAGCGCGATGCGCTCGCCGCCCGCATCGGAGCCCTCTCACTCGCGCTCGATCAGCGTGATGGCTCGGCGGCTGTCGCCGCCTCAGGCGTCACCGGAGTCCTGGGTCTGCTCGCCGAGCAACTGCTCGTCGAACCCGGCTACGAGGCGGCGATCGCGGCCGCGCTCGGTTCGCTCACGGACGCCGTCCTCGTCGCGAACCCGGACGCCGCCTTCCGCGCCCTCGCGCACGCGGAGCACGAAGACCTCGGTCGCGTCGCACTCGCCGTCGCGACGCCCTCGGCGCGGATCCCCGAGCCGCTTACGGTCGACGGTCTGGTGCCGGCGGCGAGCATCGTGCGCGCCCCCCAGGGTGTGCTCGCACTGCTCGCCGAGGTGCTCATCGCCGATGACCTCGATGCGGCGCGGGCCGCCGCGCAGGCGGTCGCAGCACTCGACCGGCCCGCCACCGTGATCACGCGCGACGGCACCGTGGTGGGCCGGTTCGTGCTCCGTGGCGGCAGCGGCCGCACCCAGAGCCGGATCGAGCTCATCGCCGAGCGCGACCGCGCATCGGCCCGCAGCGAAGAGGTGCAGCATCTGCTCGAGCGCGACCGGTTCGAGCTCGGCGAACAGCGAGAGGCGCACGCTCGCGCGAAGGAGCAGGCGAAGCTCGCGCTCACGACACTTCGCGAGTACGACGCCCAGCTCGCCCAACGCACCGAGTCGCTGAACCGCGCACGGGTGCGCGCCGAGTCCGCCGAGTCGGAAGCCGAGCGCCTCGCGCTGGCCCTCGCCAATGCCGAGGAGCGGGTCACCGAGATCGAAGCGGCGGCCGAGCGCGCGAAACAGGAACTCGCCGCGGCACGTGAGACGCCGCGTCCCGTCCTCGACGCGACGATTCGTGACGAGGCGCTCGCCGCGCTCGAGCGAGCCCGCGAGGCCGAGGTCGAGCGGCGCCTGCGAGTCGAGACCGCGCGGGAGCGCGTGCGCGCCGAAGAGCAGCGCATCGCGGGCATGGAACGCACCTTCCAGACCGAGCAGCAGGCCGCACTCGACGCCGCCCGGCGCGCCGTCGTGCGGCGGGCGCAGCTCGAGGCCGCGAGCGCGGTCGCCCGAGCGCTGCCCGAGGTGCTCGCCTCGGTCGATCGTTCCGTGGCCGAGGCCCGAGTCGCCCTCGGGCGTGCGGAAGCGGAGCGGGCGTCCCGCAACGAGGAGCTCGTGCGGCACCGGCGTGACGAAGCGGCGGTCCGCGAACGTCTGCAGGCGGTCACCGAGGACGTGCACGGACTCGAACTGCGCATCTATGAGAAGAAGCTGCACCTCTCCGGTCTGGTCGAGCGGGCCGAGTCCGAACTCGGGCTCACCGAAGACGTGCTCGTCGGCGAGTACGGCCCCGACCAGCCCGTTCCCGACCGGCCCGACCCGGACCAGGCGGACCTCGATCCGACCGAGCCCGCGGAGGCGCGGGCCGGCCAGGCCGGTCCCGGCCGGACCGACCGCGACGAGGCCGACCGCGACGAGGCCGACCACGACGAGGCCGACCCTGAGCACGGCGCCGCGCCCGAGGCATCCGGCCGGCCCTTCGATCGTGAGGAGCAGCGGCGGCGACTGGCCGCCGCGGAGCGCAAGCTCGCGCAGCTCGGTCGGGTGAACCCGCTCGCGCTGGAGGAGTTCGCGGCGCTCGAGCAGCGGCACTCCTTCCTCACCGAGCAGCTGACCGACCTCGCCAACACCCGGAAGGATCTGCTCACGATCATCGAGGAGATCGACGGCAAGATGGAGACGATCTTCCGCTCGGCGTTCGAGGACACCCGCGAAGCCTTCGCCGAGGTGTTCCCGGTGCTGTTCCCTGGTGGGACGGGCAGCATTTCGCTCACCGACCCCGACGACCTGCTCACGACGGGTATCGAGGTGAGCGTGCGTCCCGCCGGCAAGAAGATCGAACGGCTGTCGCTGCTCTCGGGCGGCGAGCGATCCCTCGCGGCGGTCGCCCTGCTGATGGCGATCTTCAAGGCGAGGCCCAGCCCGTTCTACATCATGGACGAGGTCGAGGCCGCGCTCGACGACGCCAATCTCGGACGGCTGCTGACCACGTTCGAGAGCCTGCGCGAAGCCAGCCAGCTCATCGTCATCACGCACCAGAAACGCACCATGGAGATCGCCGACGCGCTCTACGGCGTCTCGATGCGTCAGGACGGGGTCTCGGCCGTCGTCGGGCAGCGCGTGCGCGAGGAGCAGGCGAGCTGATCGCACGCGTCAGGTGAGGCGGCGGTCCGTCGGGTCGACGACCCGGAACCAGCGGTACCCGTAGGCGGCGAGCTCGATGTCGGTGCGCCCGCGGTCGTCGACCTCGACCACCTCCTCGGTGAACAGATCCGAGAGACGCGCATCCTCGGGGAGCCGACCGAGTTTCAGCTGGACATGCACCGGGTTCGGTGCGAAGTTGTGCACGGCGATGAACGTGCCGAAATCCGCGGAGAGCCGGTGTGCGAGCACCGCGCGTTCGTCGTGCTCGAGCACATCGAGCCGGCCCCAGCCGATCTCGGGTGAGCTGCGGTACCGGTGTGCGAAGGCGCGGATCTTCTCCAGCAGCGACTCCGGATCGTGCATCTGCGACTCGACGTTCACATGCGCCGGCGCATACCCGTCCTCCGGCGGCGCCGCGACCAGGCGCCGCTTCGGCGCGCGCGAGAACCCGCCGTTGACCTCGCTCGACCACTGCATGGGGGAGCGCACGGTCATCCGGCCGCCGAGGTCCGGATTCTCGCCCATGCCGATCTCCTCGCCGTAGAAGAGCACCGGGGTGCCGGGCAGCGAGAACATGAGACTGTACATGAGTTCGATGCGCCGCGGGTCGCCCGCGACCATGGGCGGGAGCCGGCGAGCGATGCCCCGGTCGTAGACGCGCATCCAGTCCTCGGGCGCGAGCTGCTCGAAGACCTCCGTGCGTTCGTCGTCGCTCAGCTGGTCGAGGGTGAGCTCGTCATGGTTTCGCACGAAGTTCGCCCACTGCGCTTCGATGCGGATCTCGGGCCGTGACGCGAGCATCTCCGCGAGCGGCGTCGCATCCTCCCGCACCATGGAAAGGTACATGCGCTGCATGGCCGGGAAATCGAACTGCATGCTCAGCTCGGCCGGCGCGTCGACCTGGCCGAAGAACTCGAGCTGGCCCGAGTACGGCAGGTTGACTTCGCCCAGCAGGATCGCCTCGCTGGATCGACGCTGCAAGAACCGGCGGATGTCCCGGAGGAACTCGTGCGGGTCGCCGATGTCCACACCCGTTGGCGGTTCGATGAGGAAGGGCACCGCGTCGACGCGGAACCCGGAGATGCCGAGCTCGAGCCAGAACCCCAACGTTTTCGCGATCTCGTCACGGACCTCGGGGTTGGCGACGTTCAGGTCGGGCTGGTGACGGTAGAAGCTGTGCAGGTAATACTGGCCGGTGCGTTCCTCGTACTCCCAGACACTCGACTCCTCGCCGGGGAACACGGTTTCGGCGGGCGACGCCGGCGGTTCGTCCCGCCACACGTAGAAGTCCCGGTATCGGGAGTTCCGGCTGCGTTTGGCGTCGAGGAACCACGGGTGCCGGTCAGAGGTGTGGTTCATGACGAAGTCGATGATCACGCGCATGCCGCGATCGCGCGCGAGCCGCACGAACTCGACGAAATCTCCGAGCGACCCGTACCGGGGGTCGACCGATTGGAAGTCGGTGATGTCGTAGCCGTCGTCGTGCCGCGGCGACGGTTGGAACGGCATCAACCAGATGCAGCTCACGCCGAGGTCGGCGAGGTGGTCGATCCGATGGGCGAGTCCCTCGAAATCGCCGACGCCGTCGTCGTTCCAGTCCAGGTACTTCTCGACGTCCAGACAGTAGATGACCGCGGTCTTCCACCACAGGTCGCCGCGTGCGGTGATCTTCATGCGTGCACGGCTTTCATGAGGGTCTCGCCTTCGAGAGTTCGGGGACGACGCGCTCGCCGAAGACGTCGATGAACGCGTCCTGATCGCGGCCGACGTGGTGCAGGAACACGCGGTCGAACCCGAGCTCGACGAGCTCGACGAGCCGGTCGAGATGCTCGGCCGGGTCGTGGGCGACGAGCACGGTCTCGGCGACCTGCTCCGGGCTGGCGTCCGCCGTGCGGGCGTCGAACTCCTGCGGCGTCGGGATGTCCCAGCAGTCGGGCGGGCCGACGAGGCCGTTCCGCCACTGGTCGTGCGCGATCGCCAGGGCCTCGTCGGTGGTGGGCGCCCAGCTGAGATGGACCTGCAGGGTCAGCGGGCCGCGTCCGCCGGCGTCGCGGTACGCGTCGATCACTCGGCGGAGCGCCTCGGTGTCCTGCTTCACGGTGATCAGGCCGTCGGCCCACGCGGCAGCCGATCGGGCCTTCTCGGGGCTCACGGCCGCGGCGATGAGCGGCGGGGGCGACGCGGGAAGGCTCCAGACCCGGGCCCGGTCCACGCTGACCAGTCCGTCGTGTGTGACCTCTTCGCCAGCGAGCAGCCGCCGCATCACGTCGACGCACTCGACCAGCCGGGCGTCCCTGGTCTCCTTCGCGGGCCATGGTTCCCCGGTCACGTGCTCGTTCATGGCCTCGCCACTGCCGATCGCGGGCCAGAACCGGTCTGGGAACATCGACTCGAGCGTGGCGATCGCCTGCGCGACGACGACAGGGTGATAGCGCTGCCCGGGCGCGGTGACGACGCCGAAGGGCAGGCCGGTCGCCTGCATCGCGGCACCGAGCCAGGCCCAGGCGTGCCCGGATTCGCCCTGACGGAGCCCCCACGGGGCAAGGTGGTCGCTGCACATCGCCGCCTGGAAACCCGACTTCTCGGCGCGCTGGACCGCCCGCAGCAGCGCGGCGGGCGGGATCTGCTCATGCGACGCGTGGAATCCCACGAGGGTCATTCGGCTCCTTCCGTTCACGCCCGACCTTCGCGGGCGGCGAGGGCGCCGACAACCCCTTGCGTCACCGGCCCCGGGTGAGGCATGGCAGGCTAGACGCATGGCGGAACGTGCTTCATGGTCGCTCGGATCGGCTCTTCGAGGCATCTTCGGGGCGAAGACGATCGACGAGGGCACGTGGGACGACCTCGAGACGGCGCTGATCACCGCGGACTTCGGCCCGGCGGTGACCGAGGAGATCGTGGACCAGATCCGCGCGCAGGTCGAGCGGTACAAGACCACCGATCCGCGTGATGTGCAGCGGATGCTCCGCGAGATCGTCGAGGAACGTCTCGCGAAGTACGACCCGACGCTGCGGTTGACCGAGCGCCCGGCGGTCGTGCTCGTGGTCGGCGTCAACGGGGTCGGCAAGACGACGACGATCGGGAAGTTCGCGCGCTTCCTGCGCACGTACGACCGGTCCGTGGTCGTCGGCGCGGCCGACACGTTCCGGGCCGCGGCGGTCGACCAGCTCGCCACGTGGGCCGAACGCGCGGGCGTCGGCATCGTGCGCCCGGAGCGTGAGGGCCAGGACCCGGCCTCCGTGGCCTTCCAGACCGTCGAGCGCGCGAAGCGCGAGGGCACCGAGATCGTCATCATCGACACCGCGGGTCGGCTGCACACGAAGGGCGGGCTCATGGACGAGCTCGGCAAGATCAAGCGCGTCGTCGAGAAGCTCGCGCCGATCAGCGAGGTGCTGCTCGTCCTCGACGCCACGACGGGCCAGAACGGACTCGCGCAGGCCGAGGCGTTCATCGAGCACGGCGGGGTCACCGGGCTCGTGCTGACCAAGCTCGACGGCAGCGCGAAGGGCGGATTCGTGCTCGCCGTGCAGGAGAAGACCGGCCTGCCGATCAAGCTCATCGGCCAGGGCGAGGGCATCGGCGATCTCACGGGCTTCACCCCGCACGTGTTCGCGCAGAAGCTCGTCGGCTAGGAGCGGTGGAGGCGCGCATGGCAACCGAGCACGACTATTTCGGCATCGTCGGGGACTACTGGTCCGAGACGGTGGAGTACGCGGACCAGCGGGTCGAGGTCGTGCTCGATGCCGAGGACGACACGGTCGCGACGTCGTCGCTCGACCGCGCGGCGATCCTCGTCGGCGAGCTCGAACTCGTCGACGACGAGTTGCGTTCGGCGTTCGTGAGTCAACTCGACCGCGGGTCGTCGCCCGTGGTCCGATTCCTCGACGCGCTCCTCGACCCCGACCTCGAGCAGGCCGACGACATCGAGGCCGCGATCGGCCGTGAATCCGGCGACCGTCAGGTCGACGCGCTGCGCTCGCTCAGCCTCGAGCGGGTCGACCTCCGGCCGGCGAACGACGAGCCGGGCGACGCATTCGCGGAGTTCGAGTACGCGCTCGCGCCCGAGAACACCGACGAGCGTCTCGTCGCCTCGATCGACCTCGATCGGGAGATCGTCGACCTGCGCTTCGAGGGCTGACCGGGGCATCCGCCGGCCGAAGGCACCCCGGCCCCGCTCGGTCGGCGGGACCGCCCAGCGTCCTCGTCGTAGAATCGAGGGATCATGGCTACTTTCGGCACCCTTTCCGACCGTCTCGCGGAGACCTTCAAGAACCTCCGCACCAAGGGCAAGCTGTCGGCGGCCGACGTCGACGGCACCGTGCGGGAGATCCGACGTGCACTGCTCGACGCCGACGTCGCGCTTCCCGTGGTCAAGGAGTTCACCGCGACCGTGCGCGAGCGTGCGCTCGGCGACGAGGTCAACCGGGCACTCAATCCGGCGCAGCAGGTCGTGCAGATCGTCAACGAAGAGCTCGTCGGCATCCTCGGCGGCCAGCAGCGGCGGCTGCAGTTCGCGAAGAACCCGCCGACCGTCATCATGCTCGCCGGCCTCCAGGGCGCCGGAAAGACCACGCTCGCCGGCAAGCTCGGCAAGCACCTCGCGAAAGAGGGGCACACACCTCTGCTCGTCGCGGCCGACCTGCAGCGCCCCAACGCCGTCAATCAGCTCCAGGTCGTCGGCGAGCAGGCGGGCGTGACGGTGTTCGCCCCCGAGCCCGGCAACGGCGTCGGCGACCCGGTGAAGGTCGCCAAGGAGGCCGTCAAGCACGCCGAACGCGCTCAGCACGACGTCGTCATCATCGACACCGCCGGTCGGCTCGGCGTCGACGCCGAGCTCATGAAGCAGGCGGCGAACATCCGCAAGGCGACCGATCCCGACGAGGTGCTCTTCGTGATCGACGCCATGATCGGTCAGGACGCGGTCGCGACGGCCAAGGCGTTCCAGGAGGGCGTCGACTTCACGGGCGTCGTGCTGTCGAAGCTCGACGGCGACGCCCGAGGCGGTGCCGCCCTCTCCGTCGCATCCGTGACGGGTCGACCCATCATCTTCGCCTCCACGGGCGAGGGGCTGGACGACTTCGAGCCGTTCCATCCCGACCGCATGGCGAGCCGCATCCTCGACCTCGGTGACATCCTCACGCTGATCGAACAGGCCCAGCAGGCGTTCGATGAGGAAGAGGCGATGAAGGTCGCCGAGAAGCTCGCGAACGAGCAGTTCACGCTCGAGGACTTCCTCGGCCAGATGCAGCAGCTGCGTGGGGCCGGCTCGATCAAGAAGATGCTCGGCATGCTGCCCGGCGCCGGCGGGCTGCGTCAGCAGCTCGATCAGTTCGACGAGAAAGAGATCGTGCGGACCGAGGCGATCATCCAGTCGATGACGCCTGCCGAGCGACGCAACCCGAAACTGCTGAACGGTTCGCGCCGCCTGCGCATCGCGAAGGGCTCGGGCATGACCGTCACCGACGTGAACCAGCTCGTGCAGCGCTTCGAGCAGGCCGCCAAGATGATGAAGACCGTCGCTCGCGGCGGCGTGCCGCAGATCCCCGGCATGGGTCCGATGCCCGGCGGGTTCGGCGGTGGCGGCGGCTCGCGCAAGGCGAAGGGCAAGAAGAAGGGCGGCAACGCGTCGCGCTCGGGAAACCCCGCGAAGCGCGCCGCCGAGAATGCGGCGATCGCCGCGGGCGGCCCGGTGCCCGGGCAGTCCGCCGCGCCGTCCGGTGCCGGCTTCGGTCTCGGCGGTGGCGCCGCGGCGAAGGGTGCGCCGTCCGAAGAGGAGCTCGCCGCCCTGCAGAAAATGCTCGGCCGCTGAGCCCTGCGCGGCGCGTGCGGATCTGCGCGGGTCGGCTTCAGTCGAGGGGCAGGCGCGCGGCGACGGTGCGGAGGCGATCGATCTCGACCGCCTGACCTTCGGCGACCGTGCGAGCCCAGCGCGACACCGCCGGGTCGCCGGCCACCGCCATGCGCTCCTCGCTCATCTGCACGGCGCCCTCGTGATGCCGGATCATGGCGTCGAGGAAGATCCGGTCGAACTCGGCGCCGGTCGCGGCCTCGGCCCGCGCGAACGTCGTCGCGCTGATCTCGCCCGGCATGCCCGCGCCGCCGTGATCGGCGGCGTGACCGCCGAGACCTCGTCGATCGAGCCAGGCGCGAAGCGCGGCCGCCTCGGCCGCCTGCGCGGTTGCGATGCGTTCAGCGGAGTCGCGCACCTCCGGATCGGCCGCTCGGCCGTCGGCGAGTCGCGCGAGCGCGACCGCCTGGTCATGGTGGGCGGCCATGCCCGCCATCCAGTCCGCATCGGCATCGGTCACTTCGTCGCTCGCGGCGGGTGGGGCGGAGGTCGCGGGCGGCGCGGATGCCTCGTCCGCCCCGAGTTCCGTCGTGCAGCCGACGACGCTCAGCGAGACGGCCAGGGCGACGGACGCGGCGATGGAGGCCGTGTGCGGTCGGCCGGCCTCCCGATCTCGAGCGCGAGCTCTGCGCCGAGCTGCAGCGATCATGACGACGGCTCGCTCGGACGCGCTGACGGCGCCTCCGACTGGGTGCTCGCCGCGGTCTCGGCGCGGCGGCGGCGGCCCGCGAGGACCTTGGCGCGCCGGCGTGCGGCCCACGCAGCCGCGGCGCCCAGCAGCAATGCCCCTGCGGCAACGCCGATGAGCCAGCCGTTCGGCGCCCCGCCGGCGGAGTCGGCGGGCGCGGGCGGCGGGCTGGGCGTCGGCTCGGTGACGTCGAGCACGCCGAGGGCGAGCCGGTCGCTCGTGCGGTCGCCGCGTGCGACGAGGTCGTACCTGCCGGCGGTGAGCGGGCCGGGCGCCGTCACCGTCGTGGGTGGCAGTGCGCCGTCCGGCGCGGCGGTCACGGTTGCGATGACCGTGGCGTCCGGCATCCACCACACGTCGACCGTTTCGCCCGGCTCGAGCGATCCGGCGGGCAGCGCGATCTCGACCGTCGGGCTCGCGCCGGGTCGGACGCGCTCGGGGGAGAGGGAGAGCGGCGTCAGCGCGGCTCGGCCCTCCGCGTCGGTGGGCACCAGCGGCGCCGCACGCCACACCCAGGCGTACTCGGGCTGACTGCCGGGGTTGAGTTCGGTGGCCGTGTATCGCGCCGCGTCGGCGAACGCCGGGTCGGTGAGGCGCAGGACCTCGAGCCCGTCGTACATGTCGCTCGCGTAGAGGTAGCCGTTGTAGAAGTACACCGACCAGATCCCGGCTGTGAAGTCCATCGAGTAGCCGTAGGTCGGCCGGTCGAAGAAGGTGAGCTCCACGGGCGACGCCGGATCGGTGAGGTCGATGATCGAGACGCCTCCCTCGAGCCACGCCTGGGCGATCACGAACCGGTCGGGCACCGGGATCAGGCCACCCGAGTGCGCGACGCACTTCTCGAGGTCCGATTGGGGCCTCGGGATCTTGAAGTAGGAGCGGTGCTCGAGCACCCCGTCGGTGAGCGCCCACACCGCATCGGCTCCGCGGTCGGCGCCGATGTCGGGAGAGCAGGTGTTGATGAATCCGTCGCCGAGCTCGTCTTGGAACGCGACGGCCGTCGCATCGTTGTTGAAGATGCCGGAGTGCCAGAAGGCGACGTTCGCGTCACGGACCCGCTGCAGCACGAGGGGGTGCAGCGGGTCCGCGATGGACAGCAACAGTCCGTCGCCACGGCAGGCGGCCACGGCGAGCCCCTTCGCCGGATAGGCCGTGATGTCGTGGCAGCCCGTCGTGCTCCGCGTCTCAGCCCCGCCGGGAGTGCGGTCGCCCGGCCCGAACGCCGTCGCATCGTCGAAGAGGTCCAGGTCGCCGACGATCGACGCCTGCTCCGGCGACGCCAAGGGGACGGCGACGATCTGCAGCGGGTTGCGGCCGGTGCAGTTCAGCGACGCCCCGCGGCTGTATGCGCTGACGTAGACGAGCACTCGTGAGCCGTCCGCGGGATCGGGCACGACGGTGTGCGTGTGCGAGCCGCATCTCGTGCGGACCGATCCGACGTGCCGCGGCGCGGTCGGATCACTCACGTCGAAGATCCGCAGGCCTTCCCAGTTCTCCGACGTCTCGGGCACCCGAACCGCGTCGCAGGCGTCGCTCGAAAGCGTCTCGTCGATCGAGACGATGACGAGGTTGCCGACCGCGCTGACATCGCCCTGGCCTCCGGTGCAGGGCATCGTGCTGCGCAGCTCGGGGTTCGCCGGGTCGGCGATGTCCCACACGCTGAAGCCCGCGAAGTTTCCCTGCACGAGATGATCGCCGGTGAACGCGAGATCGGAGTTGATGAAATCCGGGTCGTCGCCCTGTCGGAACGGGTTGTCACGGTGTGCGACCCATTCGAGTCCCGGACCGATCACCGGCGCCCGGGGATCGGGCTCAGCGGCGTGGGCTGCCGGTGCCGTGCCGGCCAGCGCGAACAGCGCGGCGAATCCCGCGATGATCCGGCCGGCACGGCGCATGGTCAGCTCGCGACGGTATCGCGCCGCGGTGCGGCGTCTTCGGCGAAGACGACGACCTCGTCGCCGGTGAGGACGTCGATCGGGCGAGGTTCGGGCGCGAGCGCCGCGGTGATCGGTTCGATGGGGAGGGGATCGGTGGATTCCACAAGCACGAGGTTGCCCGGAGCGCCGCCGACCAGCACCGGCCGAGCCGCGATCACCGTGATCTCCCGACCGTCGACGGCGAGCGTCGCGGCCATTCGTCGCGCGAGCTCGAGGTCGCCACCGCCGAGGGTGTTCACGAAGAGCAGCGCTCCCGGCGCGAGCAGCTCGCGCAGCGCGGTGAAGAACTCGACCGTGCCGACCGTGGCGGGCGCGACGCTGCCGGAGAAGACATCGACGATCGCGACGTCGTAGCCGCCGTGCACGCGCGCGGCCCGCTCGACCGCGGTGCGCGCGTCGTCGAACTCGACGGTCAGCTCCACGTCGTCGCGCAGGGGGAGCGCATCGAGCACGAACTCGAACAGCTCACGGTGCAACTCGACGATGTGCTGCCTGGCGCCCGGCCAGGTGGCCGCGACGAACCGCGGGATGGTGAGCCCGCCCGCACCGAGATGCAGCACGGAGAGGGGCTCGTCGACCGGCTTCGACGACCGCAGCACCGCGGCGATCTCGCGGACGTACTCCAGCTGCAGGTCCAGCGGGTCGTCAGGGTTCACGTGCGATTGGGTGGTGCCGTCGATGATGAGCGAGTAGCCGCCGTTGCTGCCCCGACCCGGCAACAGCCGGGCGTGGACACGTTCACCGTCGAGCTCGAGCCGGGGTTGCGTCATGCGACCACCCTAGGACGGCACACGGCGGCCCGCCCGCAGATGACGCGAGCGGGTGCGCGAGCACGACGACATGAACCCGCGCGGACCATTCGCGTCATGTTCGCGACGGAACGGTATCGTGTGCAGTGCACGCAGCTCGCACACCGGAGAGGAGCGCCGGGTGATGCTGGACACCGCGGTCGCGCACCGAATCGCCCCGGACTGGGATGAGCGTGTGCTGTCGTGTCACCGCGCGCCGCATTTCATGCAGAGCCGCACCTGGGCGGACATCCGCTCCGCCGGACCGTGGCGGGCCCGGGCCGTCGAGCTCGGCGCCGACGATCGGCTGCCTGCGCTGGCGTTCGAGCGAGAGGCTCCGGGCACCGGTGTTCTCCGCCACATCCCGCGACTGACCGGCGTCACGCCGGCCGACGTGCCGGTCCTCACCGAGCGCGTCGTCGCGTCGAGCGGCCCGGCCTTCGCCACGAAGGTCGAGCTCTACCAGCTTCGGAACGCCGAGATCGATGCGGCGTTCGTCGAGGCCGGCTGGTTGCCGACGAGGGCGTCGCAGTACCGGTTCGCGGTGATCGAGGATCTTTCGGACGGTGCCGACGCGGCGCTCAGCCGCATGAAGAAGCGCGCCCGCGCGGAGATCCGCGTCGGCGAGCGCAACGGCGTGCGCGTCGAGCGGGCCGACGTGCAGGGAGCGGCGGTCGACGAGATGGTCGCGCTCGTCCGCGCGACCGAGCACCGTTCCGGAGCGTTCTTCCGTCGCGACGACTACCTGCGCGCGGTGTGGGAGGGGTTCGCGCGAGACGGCCGGGGCGCGCTCTACCTCGCACGACACGAGGGTCGCGTCGTCTCGGGCGCGTTCATCGCCCGGTACGGGACCACGGCCTGGTACAAAGACGGCGGGTCGCTCCGTGACGTCCCCAATTTGATGGCGTCCCGCCTGCTGCAATGGCGCGTGATGCAGGATCTCGCCGCCGGGGGTGTGACCTCATACGACCTGGGACACGTACCGCCGCCCGCGCCGGGCGAGCCGAATGGCACCGGCATCCAGACCTTCAAAACCGCGTTCGCGCCCGTCGTGGAGTTCCAACCGGCCTACCTGTACCCGCATACCCCATTGGCGGAGCCGTGGCGTACGGGCGAGTCGCGATTCCTCGCGGACTACCACGCTGCGACGGGCGACTACTGGTACTGACGCGGTTACAGTGAGTTGCGTCGCGTGACGACGCGGGACGCGACCCGTACGACTGGAGCACCAAGCGATGACGACCGGCACTCACGACGACCCAGACGCGGGCCTGGCCTTCCCCGACGACTTCCTCTTCGGCTCCGCAACGGCTGCCTACCAGATCGAGGGCGCCGCCACCGAAGACGGTCGCGGCCCGTCCATCTGGGACACGTTCAGCCACACGCCGGGCAAGGTGTGGAACGGCGATACGGGTGACGTGGCGGACGACCACTACCATCGGCTCGACGCCGATCTGGATCTCATGCGCGACCTCGGGCTCGAGGCCTACCGGTTCTCGATCGCGTGGCCGCGGGTGCAGCCGACCGGGCGTGGCCCGGCGAACGAGGCCGGTCTGGCGTTCTACGAGCGGCTTGTGGACGGACTCATCGCGCGGGGCATCCGCCCGATCGCGACGCTCTACCACTGGGATCTGCCGCAGCCGCTCGAAGACGAGGGCGGCTGGACCTCGCGGGCGACCGCGGAGGCCTTCGCCGACTACGCGCGGATCGTCGCCGAGCGACTGCGCGACCGCGTCACCGTGTGGACCACACTCAACGAACCGTGGTGCAGTGCGTACCTCGGCTACGGTTCGGGCGCGCACGCGCCCGGGGTGATGGACGGTGCGAAGGCACTCGCGGCGGTGCACCACCTCAACCTGGCGCACGGTCTCGCGGTGCGCGCCATCCGCGAGGTCCTGCCCGGCGCCCAGTGCTCGATCACGCTCAACCTGCACGTGATCCGGCCCTCCGGCGCGACCGGGGCCGAGGCGGCACGACGCATCGACGGGCTCGCGAACCGGGTGTTCCTCGGACCGTTGCTCGACGGTGAGTACCCGGCCGATGTGATCGAGGACACGAGCGAGGTCACCGATTGGGCGTTCGTCCGTCCCGGCGATACCGACCTGATTCGTCAGCCGCTCGATCTGCTCGGGGTCAACTACTACTCGACCGTGACCGTCAGGATGTGGGACCGGCACTCGCCGCGGGTCAGCGCCGACGGGCACAAGGACATGGGCGGATCCCCGTGGCCGGGCTCGGAGGAGGTCGAGTTCCTCGAGCAGCCCGGTCCGTACACGGCGATGGGCTGGAACATCGACCCGTCGGGGCTCTTCGACCTGCTCGTCGCGCTGCACGAGTCGTACCCCGATCTGCCGCTCATGGTCACCGAGAACGGCGCCGCGTTCGACGACGTCGTGACGGAGACGCCCGACGGCCCCGCCGTGCACGACGTCGAGCGCATCGACTACCTGCGCCGTCACTTCGCGGCTGCGCACCGTGCGATGGCCCAGGGCGTTGACCTGCGCGGCTACCAGGTGTGGTCGCTCATGGACAACTTCGAGTGGGGCTACGGGTATTCGAAGCGGTTCGGCATCGTCCGGGTCGACTACGACACGCTCGAGCGGCTGCCGAAGGACTCGGCGCGCTGGTACGCCGAGCTGATCAGGACCAGGCGCATCCCCGGCTGACGCCGAAGTGAAAGCGAGCTCACTCGGGGGTGTGCTCCGGCACGCCCTGCCGCAGCTCGCGCGTGAGATGCGCGACGACCGCGCGCAGGTCGCCGTCGGCCGCCGCGACACGGAGCTGTCGCTGATAGCTCGCGCCCTCGTCGAGGGTCTGGCGCAGCCGCTGTAGCTCGGGACCGCACCCGAGACGGTGCGCCACGGGCGCCAGCGTCGTGATCAGGTCGCGCACGTCGTCGCCGACGAGCCGCTCCGTCCCCGCGACATCCGTGATGATCTCAGCATCCATGCCGTATCTGGCGGCGCGCCACTTGTTCTCCCTGACATACCAGGGCTGCAGCACCGAGAGGGTCTCACCCGCGTCGAGTCGCTCACTCATCCACTCGACGAGACACTGGATCAGGGCGACGATGCCGGCGAGCTCCGTCGTGGTGGACACGCCGTCGCAGACGCGCACCTCGAGCGTGCCCCACTTCGGCGATGGGCGGATGTCCCATCTGACCTCCGAGTGATCCTCGATGACGCCGGTGCGCACAAGGTCGTCGACGTAGCGCTCGTACGCCGCCCAATCCGCGAGCGGGTACGGCAGCCCCGCGGTCGGCAGCTGCTGGAACATCAGCGCCCGGTTCGACGCGTAGCCCGTCTCCACGCCCGCCCAGAACGGGCTCGACGCCGAGAGCGCTTGCAGGTGCGGCACGTAGGCCAGCAGCCCGTCGAGGATGGGCAACGCCTTGTCGCGGTCCTCGAGGCCGACGTGCACGTGGATGCCCCAGATCATCATGTTGCGGCCCCACCACCGGGTGCGGTCGATGAGCTTGTGGTAGCGCTCCTTGTCGGTCAGCGACTGGTCGTACCACTGGCTGAACGGGTGGGAGCCGCTGCACATGAGCTCGTAGGCGCCGAGGGGCTCGAGCGCCGCGCGAACCTCGTCGAGCTGTCCGCTGAGGTCCGCGACCGCGTCGGACACGCGTGTGTGCACGCCGCTGACCAGTTCCACGGTGTTCGTGAGGAGCTCGTGTGTGATCTGCGGATGCGGGGCGCCGTCTGCGCTGCGAAGGCGCTCGATCACCTGGTCGCCGACCGAGGCCAGCTCGCCCGTCTCGCGGTCGACGATGGCCACTTCCCATTCGACGCCGACCGTGGACCGAGCCGACTCGGCGAATTCGATGTGCATGCGTGCAGGCCCCCATCCGATTGCGGCGCGCGTGCCGCTTATCTTGGCACGGTGCGGTGCGCTGCAGCTCGGAACCGCACGATTACGCGCAGGCGCGGAAATCTGCAAGAATGGTCAGTCGAGTTCTGCATCGCCCGACCCTCTATCCGGCGCGCAGAGCACCATTGAGCTTCCGCCGAGTGTGCACCCCACGCTCACGGCTGTCAGTTCGCCAAACTCACCAGACCCACTCAGGAGAATCGTGGCTGTCAAGATCCGTCTCAAGCGGCTCGGCAAGATCCGTGCCCCGTACTACCGCATCGTCGTCGCCGACTCGCGCACCAAGCGCGATGGTCGCGTGATCGAGGAGATCGGCAAGTACCACCCCACCGAGGAGCCCTCGTTCATCGAGGTCGACTCCGAGCGTGCGCAGTACTGGCTCGGCGTCGGCGCGCAGCCGTCCGACCAGGTGCGTGCCATCCTCAAGCTGACCGGCGACTGGGGCAAGTTCAAGGGCGACAAGGATGCGGCGAGCACCGTCCGCACCGCCGAGCCCAAGGCCGAGTTCCAGGCCGACACGGCCAAGAAGTCGGTCGTGAAGCCCAAGGCCGAGAAGCCCGCCAAGGCCGAAGAGCCCGCAGGGGCACCCGCCGAGGCCGAGGCCGAGGCCACCGAGACGACGGACGAGGCGTAACCCTTGCTCAAGTCTGCGCTCGAACACCTCGTCAAGGGGATCGTCGACCACCCGGACGACGTGCGGGTCGTCGCCGCGTCGAGCGCACGCGGCGAGGTCCTCGAGGTTCATGTGAACCCCGAGGACCTCGGCCGCGTCATCGGCCGCGCGGGTCGTACAGCGAAAGCCCTTCGGACGCTCGTGACCGCGCTCGCCGACGGCCGTCGGGTCCGGGTCGACGTCGTCGACGACTGACGTGGCAGAAGACTCGCGACCCCAGCAGCTGCGTGTCGGCCGGCTCACCAAGCCGCACGGCCTGAAGGGTGCCCTGAAGCTCGAGCTGTACACCGACGACCCCGAGCGTCGCTTCGTCGCCGGAGCGACGTTCTCCCTGCAGGTGCCCACCGAATCGCCGTGGCACGGGAAGCACCTCACGTTGCGTGAGCTGCGTTGGTACAACGGGCAGCCGGTCGGCTTCTTCGAGGGCATCGACGACCGCACCACCGCCGAAAGCGTGGTCAAGGCGATCCTCTGGGTCGATCAGCCAGCCGACGAAGCGGCCGAGCCTGACGCGTGGTACGACCACCAGCTCATCGGCCTCGCCGTGATCCGTGACGGCGAGCGTGTCGGTGAGGTGGTCCACGTCGACCATCTCCCCGCTCAAGACCTCCTCGTCGTGAAGACGCCGGGCCCCAAGCGGCGCGAAGTGATGGTCCCGTTCGTGCAGGCCATCGTGCCAGAGGTCGACGTCGACGCCGGCACCCTCACGGTCACCCCGCCGCCCGGACTCTTCGAGGAGCTGCCGGAGTCCGACGAGGCCGACACCGCCACATCCGAGTCGCGTACGGACGACGCCGAGTAATCACGTGCGCATCGACATCGTCACGATCTTCCCCGAGTTCTTCCGGGTGCTCGACCTGTCGCTGCTCGGCAAAGCCAGGCAGTCGGGGCTCATCGAGGTCGTCACGCACGATCTCCGCGATCACACGCACGACCGGCACCGCACGGTCGACGACACCCCGTACGGCGGCGGCGCAGGGATGGTCATGAAGCCCGAGCCGTGGGGCGAAGCCCTCGACGCCATCATCGGCGATGCCGCCTCCGATGCGCTGCTCGTGGTGCCCTCACCCGCCGGAGAGCCGTTCACCCAGCAGCTCGCGCGCGAGCTCGCGGCCGAAGAACACCTGGTGTTCGCCTGCGGACGTTACGAAGGCATCGACCAGCGCGTGGTCGACCACTACGCGACTCGCATGCGCGTCAGGCTCGTCTCGCTCGGGGACTATGTGCTGAACGGCGGCGAGGTCGCAGTGATGGCCATGATCGAGGCCGCCGGACGACTCGTCCCAGGCGTCGTCGGCAACCCCGAGAGTCTCGTCGAGGAGTCGCACGCCGACGGGCTGCTCGAGTATCCGAGCTACACGAAGCCCGCCGAATGGCGCGGGCTGGCCGTGCCGCCCATCCTCTTGAGCGGCCACCACGGCGAGATCGCCGCATGGCGGCACGAGCAGCAGCTCGAGCGCACGCGACGTGTCCGTCCCGAGCTGCTGCCTCCCGAGCTGAGAGGCTGAGGCGCGGTCGACCGGGCCGCACGGCGCCAGTGAGGGGTCGACTCTTCACCTCCCTGAAACACCCGGGAGCCACGACCGAAACACGCTGTTCGTACCTTCGGAGCGGCGGACGGCACGTTCGCCTGGCGGGAGGCGGCTGGCGTGACGATCGGATCGGCGAGTACGGGTCCGGTCGGCGCGACGCAGGTCGCCCGGCCCGTCCGGCTGATGGCGTTGACCCACGGTGAGCCGTCCGTCGCCAATCGCGCCGCGATCATGCGGCTCGTCGACGGTGTCGCCGCGGCGCGTCCCGGAGCGGATGTGTCCATCACCTTCGTCGACGCGCAGCACCGCGACGTCGCGACGACGCTCGCCGAGAGCGTCAGCGACCCGCGCGCCATCATCGTGCCGCTTGTGCTCTCGGCGGGGTTTCACGTGCGGACCGGGCTCTCACGCGGCATCGCGAAGCTCGCCGGGGCGGGCGCGTCTCTGGCCGCACCGCTGGGGCCGGATGACCGGCTCGCCGACCTGCTGGCCGAGCGCATCGGTCCCGTCGACGGGCCGGACGTGTCCGTGGTCCTGGCCGCTGCCGGGTCCAACGACCCGCGCGCGGTCCGCGAGTGCTTCGAGACCGCCAGGCGCCTCGGGGCGCGGCTCGGCCGGGCCGTGACCGTGGGGTTCATCGCCGCGGCGATCCCGCGCCTCCCCGACGCTATCGAGATGCTGCGTGCCGTGCATCCGCGGACCCGCGTCCTCGTCGCGGCCTACCTGCTCGCGCCGGGCACCTTCTACGATGCCGCGGCGCTCGCGGGCGGTGACGTCGTGACCCCGCCGCTGATGACACCGGATGCGCCGGCGCCGAGGCAACTCGTCGAGCTGGTGCTCGAACGGATCGATCAGATCGACGCCGACGCCTGACGTCGTTCAGTCGCGGGCGGTGAGCACGATCGGGTCGCCGTCGGTGATCGCGATCGTGTGCTCGGAGTGCGCCCCGCGCGACCCGTCCGCCGACCGGAGCGTCCAGCCGTCGGGGTCGGTGAAGATGCGGTCGGTCGTCGCGAGGAACCACGGCTCGATGGCGACGACGAGGCCGGGGCGGAGCGGCAGCCCGCGCCCCGGGCGTCCGTTGTTCGGGATGTGGGGGTCGCCGTGCATCTCCCGCCCGACGCCGTGGCCACCGAAATCGGTGTTGATCGCGTAGCCCTGCTCGCGCGCCACATCGGCGATCGCCCGGGAGATGTCGCCGATGCGGTTTCCGACCCTGGCCGCGGCGATGCCGGCGTCGAGGGCGCGGCGGGTCGTGTCGATCAGGCGCAGGTCCTCGTCACGCGGCGTGCCGACCACGATCGAGATCGCGGAGTCGGCGACCCAGCCGTCGACCGACGCGGCGAAGTCCAGCGAAAGCAGGTCGCCGTCCTTCAATCGGTAGTCGTGGGGGAGGCCGTGCAGCACCGCGTCGTTCACGGAGGTGCAGATCACCTTGCCGAAGGGGCTCGCCCCGAACGACGGGTGGTAGTCGATGTAACAGCTCTCGGCGCCGGCCGTGCGGATCATCTCGTGGGCGAGCGCGTCCAGCTCCAGCAGGTTCACGCCGACCGCGGCCGCCTTGGTGGTCGCCTCGAGCACGCTGGCGACGAAGCGGCCGGCCGGGCGCATCTGCTCGATCTCGGCGGGGGTCCTCAGTTCGATCACGGGAAGTCCTTTCGATGACCTGTCTATTCTGGCGGGTCCGCCATGAGTGAACACCCGGCGTGCTCTCGGGGCGCCGCCGGTAGCCTGGTCGTATGACCGCCAGGCGCCTCTTCCTCAGGTGGCAGTTCCTCGCCGCCGCCGTGCTGCCCGGCTGGCTCGCCATCGGCTGGGCGCTCTTCGGGTCGGGCGGCTGGAACACGCTCGGGCTGATCATCTCGCTGCCGGCGACGTTCCTCGCACTGCTCGTGGTGGCCTTCCTCGTCAACGCCCGCCCCACCGTGCGTGAACAGCGCGCCGTCTCATGGGGCGACGTGGGCATGCTCGGTGCCTGGCACCTGGCCATCATCGGAGCCGGGTTCTACGGCGTGACCGCCGTGCCGTTCACCGTGCTCGCCATCGCACTCGCCGTGGCGTCGTTCTGGTGGTCGATCTGGCAGCTCGTCCGCGACGGAGCGCGACGGGTGCAGGCGAGCATGGCCGAGTTCGAGCGGCTCGCCGCGGAGCAGCGCGCCGATGCTGGCCGGCGCGAATCCGAGCCCGATCGACTCCCGCCGTACGACCTCGGCGAGGTCATCGTCATCCGCGAGTCGCCCGAACCCGATGGGCCGCGCCGCCCCGACCACGACTGACCCGCGGGCTCGGCGCACCCGCACGAGCGGGGTCGCCGCACGGACGGCGGTGGCCGCGAGGCATCCGTGCTCGGCGCCGCTTTGCCGATCACCCGGCCGATCTGGCAGAATAGACGATTGTGCCGCCGCAGGTCTCTGCCTCCGGGGAGTACACGCAGCGCGAATCGCTTCGTGCAGGCGGCACCGATCACTTTTCATCTGATCCGCGTTCGACCGGTGGCGGGCGCAGAGAGCGAACCATCATGCACATTCTCGATCACGTCGACGCCCCCAGCCTGAAGTCGGACATCCCCGAGTTCCGCGCCGGCGACACCGTCAAGGTGCACGTCAACATCGTCGAAGGCAACCGCTCGCGCGTGCAGATCTTCCAGGGCGTGGTCATCGGCCGCTCCGGCGAGGGCGTGCGCGAGACCTTCACCGTCCGCAAGATCAGCTTCCAGGTCGGCGTCGAGCGCAAGTTCCCCGTGCACTCGCCGATCATCGAGAAGATCGAGGTCGTCACCCGCGGTGACGTCCGCCGAGCGAAGCTGTACTACCTGCGCGAGCTGCGCGGCAAGAAGGCGAAGATCAAGGAGAAGCGCGAGAACTGATCTCGCCGCACTCCCAGAGTGCTGAGCGCGAGCTCACACCGAATCCCCGAGCTCCTCACCAGTACACTGGTGAGGAGCTCGGGCGGTTAAATGACTGAAGAAGACACACGTACCTCACACGACGACGGTGCGGAGGCGACGAAGCGCAAACGCGGGGTGCTCCTGTTCCTGCGCGACCTGCTCATCATCTTCGTGGTGGCGGTGCTGGTCTCGTTCCTGATCAAGACGTTCCTGATCCGGTCCTTCTTCATCCCGTCGCAGTCGATGGAGAACACGCTCGAGGTCGACGACCGCATCATCGTCAACGAACTCGTGCCCGGCGTCGTGCCGCTCGACCACGGTGACGTCGTGGTGTTCCGTGACCCGGGAGGGTGGTTGCCCGCCTCGCCCGAGGTCGAGCAGCCGCCCCTCGTCGCCGCGGTCGACTGGTTCCTCGCGTTCGTGGGCCTCTCCGCGCCCGACTCGAATGACCACCTGGTCAAGCGCCTCATCGGCATGCCCGGCGACCACGTCGTGTGTTGCAACGCGCTCGGCCAGATGAGCGTGAACGGTGTCCCGCTCGACGAGCCGTACGTCCTGGTGCCACCCGGCGAGCAGAAGGTCTCACGAGACGACTTCGACGTCACCGTGCCGGAGGATTCGCTCTGGGTCATGGGGGACAATCGCTACAACTCCAAGGACTCGCGCTACAACCGGGACACGCCCCGAGAAGGCTTCGTCCCGATCGAGAACGTCGTCGGGAGGGCGTTCGTGGTGAGTTGGCCGGTCGCACACTGGGAATGGCTCGGCAACTATCCGGAGGTCTTCGCGGGCGTCGATGAGGCGGGCGACTGAGATGGTCGCGGGTGGCCGTCCGCCGTCGTTGAAGACCGAGCGGGCTCTGTTCGATGACGGCGCGCCGATGGTGCTCGCCTGCGACGAGGTCGGGCGCGGCGCGCTCGCCGGGCCGGTGACGATCGGGCTGGTCGTCATCGAGCCTTCGGTGCGGCGCATCCCCGCCGGGCTGCGCGACTCGAAGCTCTTGCCGGAGCCGCGGCGCGAGCAGCTCGCGCCGCGCGCGGCCGGTTGGGTCCGCGCGTGGGCGGTCGGTGAGGCGTCGGCCGCGGAGATCGACGAGCTCGGCATCATGGTCTGCCTCGGCCTCGCCGGTGCGCGGGCCTATCGGGCGCTCTCGGAGACGGTCGACGTCGCCGCCGACGCGCCCCTGCTTCTGGACGGCAACTACGACTACCTGAGTGCCTCGATCGAACGCCGGGCGCGGGTGATCACCCGGATCAAGGGCGACCGTGACTGCGCGTCCATCTCGGCGGCATCGGTCATCGCCAAGGTCCACCGCGACGGCGGCATGCGCCGCTTCCACGAAGACCTCCCGGTCTACGGGTGGGCCGAGAACAAGGGATACTCCACACGGGCGCACTTCGCGGCCATTGACGAGCACGGCCCGAGCGGCCTGCACCGGCACACGTGGCTGCACGACCGCTCGCAGCTCGAGGAGGCGGCGCCGGCACTGTTCGACCTCGGCGTAGGATGAGTCTCGATGGATGAGGACGAGTTCGACGACTACGACCGCGAAGTCGAGTTGGCCCTGTACCGCGAGTACCGCGACATCGTGTCGCAGTTCAAGTACGTGGTCGAGACCGAGCGACGCTTCTATCTCGCGAACGAGGTCGAGCTCGTCCGCCGCGACACGGAGCACGACTTCTACTTCGAGCTCGCCATGAAAGACGTCTGGGTGTGGGATGTGTACCGCGCGGATCGCTTCGTGAAGTCGGTCCGGGTGCTCACCTTCAAGGACGTGAACATCGAGGAGCTCGCCACGCGGGAGTTCGAGCTGCCGAAGGAGCTCGCGCTCGACGAGTGATCGTCTGAGCCCGATGGGCGACTGAGCCCGGGCGACCCTTCCTCCACAACGCGCCCCGCGTACCGAGCAGTCGACGGATGCGTCGCTCGCGCCGGATTCCCGATCCGCCCTCCGTGACCATGGTCGCGGAGGTGGCGCCCGATGGCACACAACACGGAACTCGGCCGTCTCGGGGAGGACCTCGCAGCGTCCTTCCTCGAGGCGCGGGGTATGCAGATCCTGGCGCGCAACTGGCGTTGCGAACACGGTGAGATCGACCTCGTCGCGCGCGACGGCCGCGACATCGTGATCGTCGAGGTCAAGACCCGTCGGACCGCTGCCTTCGGCCACCCGTTCGAAGCGATCACGCCGCAGAAGCTCGGCCGGCTGCGTCGGTTGGCCGCCGCGTGGTGTCGCCGGGCCGACGGCCCGACGACGCCGATCGGCCGAGTCCGCATCGACGCCGTCGCGGTGCTCATGCCCGTCGATCTGCCCGCCGTGATCGACCACCTCGAAGGGGTGGAGTGATGGCGGTCGGGCGTACACGGTCGGTGGCCCTGCTCGGGCTCGCAGGCTCGATCGTCGACGTCGAGGCGGACATCTCGAGCCAGCTCCCTGCGTTCGTCATCGTCGGCCTGCCCGATGCCGCGCTGTCACAGGCGCGCGACCGGGTGCGGTCGGCTGCGACGAACGCCGGGTGCCCACTCCCGCAGCGGCGGGTGACCGTCAATCTGTCGCCGGCATCCTTGCCGAAACAGGGCTCGGCGTTCGACCTCGCGATCGCGGTGGCGTGCCTGGCGGCCGCCGGGCTGGTCGACGCGCAGTCGGTCGCCGGCGTGGTGCACCTCGGAGAGCTCGGGCTCGACGGGCGGGTGCGAGCGATCGCGGGGGTGCTGCCTGCGGTGCTCGCCGCGCAACGAGCGGGGCATCCGCGCGTCATGGTCCCGACGGCCAACGCTGAGGAGGCGGCCATGGTGCCGGGGGTCGAGGTGATCAGCGTCGGCTCGTTACTCGAGGCCGCGTTGCAGCACGGCGGTCGGTTCGACCCGCACGGACTGGCGAGATACGCGGGACTCGATCCGGCGGAGGGTGAGGCCGAGTCGGCAGGCAGCGGGGTGACGCAGGCGGAGGCCGTGCTCGGCGACCTCGCGGACGTGAGCGGCAACCTCGACGCCGTCGAGGCCGTCCTCGTGGCAGCGGCGGGCGGCCATCACGCCTTTCTCGAGGGTCCGCCCGGTGCGGGCAAGACCATGCTCGCGGCGCGTCTGCCGGGCATTCTTCCAGACCTCGAGGCCGAGGCGGCGCTCGAGGTGGCGTCGCTGCGATCGCTCGCCGGGCGCGCACCGCACGGCGGCCTCGACCTCCGTCCGCCCTTCGAGGCGCCGCATCACACCGCGACGGCCGCGGCCATGGTGGGAGGCGGCAGCCGGATGATCAGGCCCGGAGCGGCGCCCTGCGCGACGCACGGCGTGCTCTTCCTCGACGAGGTGCCGGAGTTCGCGCCGGCCGTACTCGACTCGCTCAGGCAGCCCCTCGAGTCGGGCGCGGTGAGCATCCATCGCGCTGGTGCCGTGGCGTCGTTCCCGGCGCGGTTCCAGCTCGTGCTCGCGGCCAATCCATGCCCGTGCGGGCTCGATCCGGCGGAGTGCACATGCCCGCCGAACGCCAGGAGGAGATACCAGGCTCGGCTCTCAGGGCCGCTTCGCGACCGAATCGACGTCCGACTCTGGGTCCCCCGCATCGCCGCGCCTCCGGTGGCCGATCGCGGGCGGGCCACGGCGGCGGGGGAGCAGGTGGTGACCTCGGCCGCCGCACGACGCCGCGTGGTCGACGCTCGTGCGGCCGCTGCCGAGCGCCTTCGGGGTACGCCGTGGCGGGTGAACGCCGACATGTCTGGGCCGTGGCTGCGCGGCGATGGCGGCCTGCATCCCGGCGGTCATGCGACCGCGGCGCTCGACCGGGCGCTCGAACGCGGCACGATCACCATGCGCGGCTACGACCGCGTCCTCAAGGTCGCCTGGACGGTCGCCGATCTCGAGGGTGCGGCCGTTCCCACCGCCGCCCATGTGGGTACCGCGCTGTACTTCCGACAGGGGGTTCCACGATGAATGACCCATTCGACCGGCTGTGCGCCGATCTCGCCGCACCGCTGGCCGAGGTGCGGCTCCGCGGGCGGTCGTCGGAGGGCGGGGTCGGCGCGATCGCTGCCGTCGTGCTCGGCGCGATCGGCGAACCGGGCGACGGTGTGCTCGGCCGTCTCTCGGCCCTGCTCGGCCCGGTCCCGGCCGCGGCATTCCTGCTCCGGCGACCGAGCGCGGCACAGGTGGACCTGGCGTTCCGGGCCGCGGGCGAGGCCATCGACGCACGAACGGTGCGGGCTGCCGTCGGCCGGTGGCTGCCGCGCACCGACCCCGCCCCGATGGTCGACGCGGTGGTCCAGGCCGGTCGGGTCGGTGCGCAGCTCATCGTCCCGGGCGACGCTCGATGGCCGCTTGCACTCGATGACCTCGGCGTCCACGCGCCGTTCGGACTGTGGGTTCGCGGCCGGCCCAGCGCCCTCACGGAGTGTCGTTCGATCGCCCTGGTCGGCGCACGGGCCTCGACGGGATACGGCGAACTGGTGGCGGGGGAGTGTGCAGCTGGACTCAGCCGCCGCGGGCTCACTGTCATCTCCGGTGGGGCGTACGGCATCGACGGTGCGGCGCACCGGGCCGTTCTCGGCCGTGGTGGCACGACGGTGGCCTTCCTCGCGGGCGGCGTCGACCGGTATTACCCAGCAGGTCATGAGCGTCTGTTGACGGCGATCGCTGAGACCGGTGCCGTGGTGTCCGAACTCGCGTGTGGTGCAGCGCCCACGAGATGGCGGTTTCTGCAACGCAATCGCTTGATCGCCGCGGCGGCCGCGGCGACCGTCGTGGTCGAGGCCGGTCGTCGGTCGGGGTCCCTCAACACGGCCGGTCATGCCGCGGCGCTCGGCCGCCCGATCGGCGCGGTTCCCGGACCGGTGACGAGTCCGACGTCGGCGGGGTGCCACCGACTGTTGCGCGAGTACGGCGCCGTGTGTGTGGCCGACGCGGCGCAGATGGCGGAGCTCGTGACCGGGGAGTTCCCGGTGGAGGAGCTCACCGCGGAGCCGGGAGCTGGGGACTCCGGAGCAGGGGCGGACTCTGGTGCAGGGTCGTCCCCGGCAGGTGGAATGTGGATGCCCCGGGCGCTCGCGGAGGAACCGACGTCGAAGGAGGTGCGGGTCCTGGACGCGTTGAGCGTCCGCTCTCGGCGCAGCGTGGATGAGATCGCGCGTCGCGCCGGCCTGTCGCCGGCGCAGGTCATCGCGGTGCTCGGCAGCCTGGAGGCGGCCGGCCGGGTTGCGCGCCATGGGGCGGCCTGGGTCAGAGCGAGCATGGGCGGCCCCCGATCCGATCGGGGCGGGTGAGGGCGCGCGGATGCCGCGGCTCAGTGGTGCACGCGGGCGCAGCGGGTCGGTGGCGCGCGGCGGTGGAAGCGGCGCAGCGGGTCGGTGGCGCGCGGCGGTGCACGCGGCGCAGCGGGTCGGTGGCGCGCAGGGGTGCGTCGGACGGCGCGTGCACCCGGCGGCGTCGGCGGCCGGTCCTAGGCTGGCGGCGTGGAACAGCCAAGCAACGTCTCTCGGCGACTCGGGCGCTATCCCGCTGCACGACACGTGATCGTGCATCTGTCGGACACCCACCTGCTCGCCGGGGGCGCACTCCTCGGCGGTCGGGCGGACACGGTCGCGGCCCTCGATCAGGCGGTCCGACAGCTGCAGCGGATCGGCGCGGGCATCGATGCGATCGTGGTCACCGGCGATGTCGCCGATCTCGGAGAGCCCGACGCGTATCGGCGCGCCCGCGCCACGCTGGAGCCGGTGGCGACATCCATCGGTGCCGAACTCGTCTGGGTCATGGGAAACCACGACGAGCGCCGCGCGTTCCGGGCCGGCCTCCTCGACGAGCACGGGGGAGACGAGCCGGTACATCGCGTCGTCGAACGCAACGGTCTGCGCCTCATCTCGTTCGACGTCAGCGTGCCGGGCTGGCACCACGGGGCCGTCGATGCCGCCGCCGCGGCGTGGCTGTCCGACGTGCTCGCGGAGCCCGCCCCCCACGGCACCGTCCTCGCACTGCACCACGCACCGATCGCGACGCCGCTCGCGGTCATGGACGTCCTCGAACTGCAGGGTCAGGACATGCTCGCCGACGTGCTCGCCGGGTCCGACGTTCGGCTCATCCTCGGCGGCCACCTGCACTATCCGACGAACGGCGTGTTCGCCGGCATTCCGGTGGCCGTCGCCGGCGCCACCGCGTACACCATGGACCTTTCGGCGCCGCCGCGCGAGCTCGTCGGCATCGACGGCGGGCGGTCGTTCTCGCTCGTGCACCTCTTCGATGACCAGGCGACAACCTCGGTGGTCCCGGTCACCGACGCTCCGGTCGTGTCGAACCTCAACGCGGCGTTCCTCGCCGAACTCGAACGGCTCGACCGTGCAGGCCGGCTCGATCGGTTCTCGCGGAAGCCCGCGCCGTGACCGTCGCCAGCTCACCGCTGCTCGAGGCCGCCGTCGACGAGTACCTCGACTACGTCCGGGCCGAGCGCGGCTATTCGCCGAACACCGTCGCGGGCTATCGCTCGGACCTCGCCGACCTCGTCGTGTTCCTCCAGTCACGTGTCGACCGCGCCCGCACTGACGCCGACGCCGACGCCGACGCCGACGCCGACGTCGACGTCGACGCCGGCACCGGGGAGACCGAGCGCGCCGCCGCCGCCCCCGCGGGCACCGGCATCGGCCTCGCCGCCGGCATTGACGGTGCCGACCGGGGCGCCGGCACGGCGTCGCGCGCTGGCCGCGACACGGCGACGAGCGCCGAGCGCGGTGCCGCGTCGACCGACCGCCGCGCGACCGCAGAGCGACCGGTTGACGTCGCGGCACTCGAGTTGTCAGCGCTCCGAGACTGGCTCTGGGAGGCGACCGAGCGGGGACTCGCGCGCGCGACGATCGCGCGGCGTGCGGCCTCGGTACGTGGATTCTGCGCCTGGGCGACGCGGTGCGGCGTGCTGCAGGCGGATCCCGCCGCGCGGCTTCGCGCTCCACGCGCACAGCGCCCGCTCCCACGCGTGCTCACGCAGGAGGCGATGGTCGGCCTCCTCGATCGGCTCGAAGCGCGCGCCGCACTCGGCGACCCGGTCGCCGCACGTGACGCGGCGATCATCGAACTGCTGTACGCCTCGGGGCTGCGCGTCTCCGAACTGGTCGGCCTGAACGTGGACTCGGTGGACCGCAGGCGCCGGACCGTGCGGGTCGTCGGCAAGGGTTCGCGTGAGCGTGTCGTGCCGTACGGCGCACCCGCCGCCCGCGCGATCGACCGGTATCTCGACCAGGCGCGACCAGCCATGGTGCAGGCCGCCTGCGAGGCAGCGGCGCATGCGGTGGGCACCGAGGGCGGGCCGCGCGCAGACGCGGCCCGAGCACGACCCCTCGACTCGGCGGCCGTGTTCCTCGGCGCGCGAGGCGGGCGGCTCGGGGCACGTGCCGTCCACCGGTTGGTTGCGGAGCTTCTCGAGACGATCCCCGGCACTGGGCCGAGCGGTCCGCACGCCCTGCGGCACACCGCGGCGACCCATCTGCTCGATGGTGGGGCCGACCTCCGGGCGGTGCAGGAGTACCTGGGGCACGCCAGCCTCGGAACAACGCAGATCTACACGCATGTCTCCACCGAACGGCTCAAGCAGACCTACCGCACCGCTCACCCGCGCGCATAGGCGCGGATGCGACCGTGCTGAAGGGTGCCGCCCTGGGGCGGACCGACCCTCGACGGCCAGGATGCCCGCTCACGGCGGTACCAACGAAGCTCGCTCACGGCGGCAGGGGAAGCAGCACCGCCGCCGGTACCCCGCCGAGGAACAGGAGCGGTGAGACATACTCGTCGTCGATGCGAACACCGAAATGGACGCACGCATCGGCACAGTGGCCGCCGGTCGCGAACCGCCCGATGGGCGCACCCCGAGCGATCGGGTCACCGGCCCTGACCGAGGGCTCGACGGGTTCGATCGAGCTGACGACGCCATCGCCGTGGTCGATCGCCACCACGAAGCGGTCCACGACGAACCCGGCGTATCGCACCACCCCCGCGTCAGCCGCGAACACGTCGGTGCCCGGAGCGACCCCGAGGTCGATCCCTCGGTGCCCAGCTGAATATCGATCCGCCGGCGCGATGAATGGGGCGACCACCCGGATCGGCGGCGGCACCGGCCACACCCACTCCGCGTGTTCGGTGGTGCCGAGCTCCGGTTGGCCGGTGCCCGCGCCCGCCGCGCCCGCGGCGCCCGCCGCGCCCGCCGAGCTCGCCCCGCCGGCCGCCGGCGCCAGGGCAAGTGCTCCGCAGCACAGCGCGGCGAGGTACAGCGCGGCCGCACGCGCACGCGCACGCGCACGCGCACGCACACGCACCAGCAGACGGCGGCGAGGCTTCACGACGAACATGCCGGGAGTCTGCCGAGCTCGGAGTGCCTGCCGCGCACGCGGCGCGGCATCCGTACATCGATGCCCGACGCGACACGCCTGTGGAGGAGGGGTCCGGCCCGCGAACTCGCCGGCGGAGACCCGCCCGCGTGATAGCATGTCCGATGCGCCTCGCCCAGCGAGGTGACTCCGCGTGCCCATTCGGCCACCGACTCCACTCAGTCCTCAGATCTCGCGACCTGAGGCGGAGCCGTGCCGGGCACCAGGGCTTCCGACCGCCGGTCGGAGCATCAACTGAAACCAACAGAAGGAGCCACGGCCATGGCCGTCGTCACCATTCGCCAGCTGCTCGACAGCGGCGTGCACTTCGGGCACCAGACCCGCCGTTGGAACCCGAAGATGAAGCGGTTCATCTTCACCGAGCGTTCCGGCATCTACATCATCGACCTCCAGCAGTCGCTCGCCTACATCGACAAGGCGTACGACTTCGTCAAGGAGACGGTCGCCCACGGCGGCACCATCCTCTTCGTCGGCACCAAGAAGCAGGCGCAGGAGTCGATCGCCGAGCAGGCGACCCGCGTCGGCCAGCCGTACGTCAACCAGCGCTGGCTCGGTGGCCTCCTCACCAACTTCCAGACGGTCTCCAAGCGCCTCGCGCGCATGAAGGAGCTCGAGGAGCTCGACTACGAGGGCACCACGAGCGGCTTCACCAAGAAAGAGCTGCTGCTCAAGAAGCGCGAACTCGACAAGCTGCACAAGTCGCTCGGTGGTATCCGCAACCTCACGAAGACGCCGTCGGCGCTCTGGGTCGTGGACACCAAGAAGGAGCACCTCGCGATCGACGAGGCCAAGAAGCTCGGCATCCCGGTCATCGGCATCCTCGACACCAACTGCGACCCCGACGAGGTCCAGTACCCGATTCCGGGCAACGACGACGCCATCCGCTCGGTCAGCCTGCTCACCCGCATCGTCGCCGACGCCGCGGCCGAGGGTCTGATCCAGCGCCACCAGAAGCCCGAAGAGGGCGAAGAGGCCGCTGAGCCGCTCGCCGAGTGGGAGCAGGAACTCCTCCAGGCCAAGGAGCCGGAGCAGCAGTCGCCCGAGACCGCCAAGGTCGACGGTGCGACTGCTGAGGCAGCCGAGGTCGCAGAGGTCGCCGACGTCGTGTCGGCTGACGCGACCGCCGAGGCGGCCACGGAGTCGGCGGCCGACGAGGCCGGTGCGGCCGCGGCCGACGAGGCCGGTGCGGCCGACGCCGACGCCGAGTCCAAGTAACGAATCCGTCAATCACGAGTCCAGGAGACTGATTCACCAATGGCCAACTTCTCTCTCGAAGACGTCAAGACCCTGCGCGAGCGCCTCGGCACCGGCATGGTCGACACCAAGAACGCCCTCGTCGAAGCCGATGGCGACATGGACAAGGCGATCGAGATCCTCCGCCTGAAGGGCGCGAAGGGCAACGCGAAGCGTGCCGACCGCTCCACGGCCGAGGGCCTCGTGGCCGCCGTCGACAACGGCGACGGCACCGCCACCCTGCTCGAGCTCGCGTGCGAGACCGACTTCGTCGCCAAGGGCGACAAGTTCGTCGGTCTCGCCGACCGGGTGCTCGCCGCCGTCGCCGCCGCGCGCGCCGACACCGTCGAGGCCGCGCTGGCCGCGCCCGCCGAGGGCAAGACCGTCGCGCAGGTCATCGACGAGGAAGCTGCGATCCTCGGCGAGAAGGTCGAGCTCCGGCGCGTCCGCCTGGTCAAGGGCGAGCAGTTCTCGATCTACCTGCACAAGACCTCGAAGGACCTGCCGCCGCAGGTCGGCGTGGTGCTCGGGTACTCGGGCGCCGACGCCGACACCGCGCGTTCCGTCGCGCAGCACATCTCGTTCGCCAACCCCGAGTACCTCACGCGTGAGGATGTCCCGGCTGAGGCGGTCGAGAAGGAGCGCGCGCTCGTCGAGCAGATCTCTCGCGAAGAGGGCAAGCCCGAAGCGGCACTCCCGAAGATCGTCGAGGGGCGTCTGGGCGCGTACTTCAAGCAGGTCGCGCTGCTCGACCAGGACTACGCGAAGGACAACAAGCTGTCGATCGCGAAGGTCCTGTCGGACGCCGGACTCACGGTGAGCGACTTCGCTCGCTTCAAGGTCGGCGCGTAACACGCCTCATGGGGAGTCCGGGTCGCTCGCGATCCGGACTCCCTTTGCGTGCGGATGCCTCGTGCGAGGCATCCGTTCGCGAAGACGCACGGTGACCAGTCAGAGGGCCGGGCAGTACGTTGGAGACCGGGCCACGGAAGGACGGCGGAAATGACCGAACGCAGACGCAGGGTGATGCTGAAGCTCTCCGGGGAGGCGTTCGGCGCCGGCGCGCTCGGCGTCAACCCCGATGTGGTGTCGGCGATCGCTCGTGAGATTGCGGAGGCGGCTCGCACGGTCGAGGTCGCCATCGTCGTCGGCGGCGGCAACTTCTTCAGGGGCGCCGAGCTCAGCCAGCGTGGCATGGACCGCGGTCGGGCCGACTACATGGGCATGCTCGGGACGGTCATGAACTCGCTTGCCCTGCAGGACTTCCTCGAACAGGCGGGTGCGGAGACGCGGGTCCAGTCCGCGATCGCGATGACGCAGGTCGCTGAGCCGTATATTCCGCGGCGCGCCGAGCGTCATCTCGAGAAGGGTCGGGTCGTGATCTTCGGAGCGGGCGCAGGTCTGCCCTACTTCTCGACCGACACCGTCGCGGCACAGCGTGCGCTGGAGATCGGCGCCGACGTGGTCCTCGTGGCCAAGAACGGCGTCGACGGCGTGTACTCCGACGACCCGCGCACCAACCCCGACGCCCGCAAGATCGACCGCATCAGCTACCAGGAAGCGCTGCAGCGGGGCCTCAAGGTCGTCGACTCGACCGCGTTCAGCCTGTGCATGGACAACGGGATGCCGATGCAGGTGTTCGGGATGGAACCGGCGGGCAACGTGACCGCGGCCATTCTCGGTGCCGAACTCGGCACCCTGGTGGCGAACGGCGTCCCGGTCGCCGGTCGATAGACTGTTCCGAGCAGCGAAACGAAGGAGCTCCCAGTGATCGCGGATGTACTGTCTGACGCCACGACCCGTATGCAGAAGGCCGTCGAGGTCGCCAAGGAGGACTTCGCGACCGTCCGGACGGGCCGCGCGAACCCCCAGCTGTTCCAGAAGATCATGGTGAGCTACTACGGCACGCCGACGCCGCTGTCGCAGCTGGCCTCGCTGAACAACCCCGAGGCGCGCACCCTCGTCGTTACGCCCTATGACAAGAGCGCGTTGAAGGACATCGAGCAGGCGATCCGCGACACCCCGAACCTCGGCGCGAATCCGACCAACGACGGCAACATCGTCCGGGTCACGCTGCCCGAGCTCACCGAGGAGCGCCGCAAGGAGTTCGTCAAGCTGGTCAAGTCGAAGGCCGAGGACGCCCGCGTGTCGGTGCGCAACATCCGGCGCAAGGCGAAGGACGATCTCGACGCGCTCAAGGGCGAGGTCGGCGACGACGAGGTGTCGCGCGCCGAGAAGGAGCTCGAGCAGGTCACGAAGACCCACGTGGACCAGATCGACGACGCACTGAAGCGGAAGGAAGCCGAGCTTCTCGAGGTCTGAGACCGGCTGAGACGAAGGCGAGCCATGTCAGGCGTCCCAGATGACGAGCGCACGGATGCCTCCAAACCGGACCGTTCCTCACGTGCCGAGTTCCGCGCGCAGGTGAACGCCCGTCGGGCGGAGTTCGAGCGACAGTTCGAAGCGGGCAGGGCCCAGTTCGACCACGCGCAGGAGAAGATCAAGGCGCGCACGGGTCGGAACCTGATCCTCGCGATCCTCATCGGCGTGGCCGCAGGCGCCGTGTTGCTGCTCAGCCTGCTTGTGCTCAAAGAGCTGTTCATGGTCTTCGTGGCCGTGCTCGTCGCGTTCGCGAGCATCGAGCTCGTCCAGGCGTTCCGGAAGGGCGGGATCTCCGTCCCGGTCGTGCCGACGGCCGTGGTCGCGGTGGCGGCCGTGCCGATCTCGTACTACTTCGGCGCCGGCGGACAGCTGCTGGCCGTGCTCGGCGGCACGCTCATCGTCTGGCTGTGGCGCCTCGTGGCCGCCGTCGCGAGGCCTGCCGACCGTGGCGGACGCTCACTCCTTCGCGACCTCGGCGGGGCCGCGTTCGTCCAGGGCTACGTGACCTTGCTCGCGACCTTCGCCGTGGTGCTCACCGCCGCCGACGGCGGCCAATGGTGGACGTTGGCATTCATCATCACGGCCGTGGCCGCGGACACGGGCGCTTACGCGTTCGGGCTGATGTTCGGCAAGCATCCGATGGCGCCGGTCATCAGTCCGAAGAAGACCTGGGAAGGATTCGCCGGTGCGGCGGGTGCGAGCCTCGTCGCGGGCGTGCTGCTCGCGCTGTTCATGCTGGGCGCACCGTGGTGGTTCGGCCTCATCTTCGGCGCCGCCATCCTGCTGAGTGCGACGCTCGGTGACCTCGCCGAGTCGCTCATCAAGCGCGACGTGGGGATCAAGGACATGAGTTCCTGGCTTCCGGGCCACGGCGGATTCCTCGACCGGCTCGATTCGATTCTGCCGTCGGCCGCGGTCGCGTACCTCGCCTTCAGTGTCCTGGGCGGCGCGTAGGCGATACTGGTTGTCGTGTCTTCGACGTTCCCCCGCGCGCGCAAGCCCCAGATCGGTTACAACACGGACCAGGTGGAGGCCTTTCTGCAGGTCGCACGCCGCGCGTACGACGGCTCCCCGGCGAGTGACGACCCGCCGATGACCGCGGAGCGCATCCGGCTGACGGCGTTCGCCATGCAGAAGGGCGGATACTCGACGGCGCACGTCGACGCGGCGCTGGAGCGGCTCGAGGATGCCTTCGCCGCGAAGGAGCGCCAGATCGCGGCGCGTCTGAACGGTGACGAGGCCTGGCTGAGAGAGGCGCGGACGACCGCGCAGGTGGTGTCCAATCGGCTGGCGCGTCCGGAGGCGCAACGCTTCGACCGGGTGAGCCCGCTGGTGCTCGGCTACAACGTCAAAGAGGTCGACAAGTTCGCTGAGCGGTTGTCGCGGTACTTCAGCGATGGCTGGCCGATCAGCGTCGACGATGTGCGGACGGTCACGTTCCGCGCCCAGCGCGGCGGATATCGGGAGGCGCAGGTCGATCTGGTGCTCGATGCGGTCGTCGACGTGATGCTCGCGGTCCGCTAGGTGCGTCCCACATTCGACGGGCGCGAAGGCTCTCCGCTAGACTCGGGAAATCGTGGGTAGGCATACGGATTCGGCGGCGCAGGACGCGCAGCAGATCCGTCGTCCGCGTGAGGCGTCGGTCCGGACCCACGGGCGGGTCAAGCAGACGTTGACCTTCGCGTTCGCCTTCAGTGCCGCGTTCAGCTTCGTCCTGCTGAACATCGTGGACCCGTCGTTCGAAGCGACCGCGTCCGCCGAGTTCGCCGAGACCGGCGACCGGTTCGGGGGTGCGGCCAGTCAGAACGTCGACGTGTCGAGCGATTTCTCGATGTCCGTGGCGCGAGAGAGCTACCACGTGCTGGAGAAACCGCCGGAGCCGCCGCCGGCACCCGTGGCCACGCCCCGGTCCGACTCGACCTCGGCCGAGTCCGGGTGGGCGCCGCCCGCCATCACCCCGGATCCCGGCTCCGCCCAGGCCTACGCCGCCGGAGCGGTTGCGGCGCGCGGTTGGCCGTCCTCGGAATTCGACTGCCTCTACGCCTTGTGGGCGAAGGAGTCGGGCTGGCGGGTGAACGCGCACAACGCCTCGAGCGGCGCGTACGGCATTCCGCAGTCGCTCCCCGGTTCGAAGATGGCGTCCGCTGGCGCGGACTGGGAGACGAACGCTGCGACGCAGATCGAGTGGGGTCTCGGCTACATCTCGGGCCGCTACTCGTCGCCCTGCGGCGCGTGGGCGCATTCCCAGGACGTCGGCTGGTACTGACCTCGGGGAGCGCTCGGGGATCCACTGCACACTCGTAGACTGGCTGAATGGCACCGTCGAACCGAGCTCGGGGCCGCGCCGCGAAGGCGCGGGCGGGTCATCCGGAACTCGACATCGAGCGCCTGACCGCCGGATGGCGCAGGGTCGAGGTGCACGCCGGCCGCGAATGGAACGTGCAGCCGGTGAGTGAACGTCAGGCCACGAAGGCGTACACCTGCCCGGGCTGCGGCCAGGAGGTCACGCCAGGGACGGCCCACGTCGTCGCGTGGCGGGCCGACGGGGTGCTCGGCGATGCGGCTGATCTCGCCGCACGCCGGCACTGGCACACGCACTGCTGGAGGATGGGAGCCCGATGAGCGCAACCGATCAGATCGAGATCCGATCCGGCATCGAACTGCCGGCGACGCGCGAGGAGATCGAGCTCCAGACGTCGGACGGGCTGCGGCTCGTCGGCGAGCTCGCCGTGCCGCTCGACCGACCGCCGGTCGCCACGCTCGTGACGCTGCACCCGCTGCCCACGGCGGGCGGCTTCATGGACTCGCACATTCTGCGGAAGGCCGCGGCGCGGCTTCCCGCGCTCGCAGGGCTGGCGGTGCTGCGGTTCAACACGCGGGGCACGAGCTCACCACGCGGGACGAGCGACGGCGAGTTCGGCGACGGCGTCACCGAGCGGGCGGATGTCGCGGCGGCGATGGCATTCGTCAAGGAGCGCGGCCTGCCGAACCCCTGGCTGATCGGCTGGTCGTTCGGCACCGAGCTGGCGCTCAAGCACGGACTCGAGCACGACGTCGCCGGCGTCATCCTGTTGTCGCCGCCGCTACGCCGCACGTCCGCCGAGGAGCTCGCCCGCTGGAACGACGTGAGCATTCCCGTCATCGCGCTCGTCCCGGAGCATGACGACTTCCTCCAGCCGCGAGAGGCCACCGAGCGTTTCGCCGCGGTACCCCACATCCGGGTCGTCCCCGTCGCAGGAGCGAAGCACCTCTGGGTGGGTGAGCAGCAGACGCGGCGGGTGCTCGATGAGATCGTCGGCGCGGTGGTCCCGGCGGCGTTGCCGCTGCCGACGCACTGGCCCCCGGCTGCGGCAAGCGCCGGCTGAGATCAGCGTCGGCTGGACGCACCCGGACGGAGCCCGCCGGGCCGGCTCGCCCGACCCGGTCAGCGCTCGTTCTGGCGCGGGATCACGACCTGTTTGATGATCAGGAGCAGGGACGCCGCGACCGGGATGGCGATCAGTGCACCGAGGATGCCGAGCAGGGCACCGCCAGCCAGGGCGGCGACGACGACGAGCGCGCCAGGCACCTTCACCGCGCGGTTCATGATGCGCGGGGAGAGGACGTATGCCTCGATCTGCATGTAGATCAGATAGTAGATCGCGGCGACGAGGGCGGTCAGCGGCGACCCGAGGCCGGGGAGGAGGCAGACGAGCACGATGATGACCGAGCCGGTCAGCGTGCCGACGAGCGGAATGAGCGACAGCACGAAGGCGAGGAACGCGAGCACCGCCGGGAACGGCGCCCGGATCGACGAAAGGAAGATGAAGCTGAGCACGCCGTTGATTGCGGCGAGCGAGGCTTGCCCGATCACGTATCGGCCGACGGATTCCGTGATCTGCTCGGTGAGGTCGGCGAACCGCGCGCGACGGGAGGCCGGGACCAGCTGGTACACGCCGCGCTTGAAGGCGTTGAGCGACGCCGTGAAGTAGAGGGTGAGGATCACGACCACGACGACCGCGAAGACACCGCCGCCGATCGCGATCGCCACCTGCCAGACGCCGCCCGCCAGCTCGCTGACCTTGTCGGGGTTGGACACGAAGTCGACGATGGCTTCCGAGACATACTCGTAGACGGCGCGGACGTCCAGCGAGGGGAATTGCTCCTGCAGCAGGTCCAGCCAGTCCGCCGTGGTGCTGAACCGCGAGAAGATCCCGGGCAACTCCTCCACGAGCTGACTCACCTGGTCGACGATGATCGGGACGACCGCGAGCACGAGCGCGGCCGCGACGGCCGCGACGGCCGCAATCACGATGAGGATCGCCGCCCACCGCGGCAGCCGACGACGTTCGAGCCAGACGACCGCGGGCTCGAGCCCGAGCGCGAGGAACAGGGCGGCACCCACGTACGTGATGATCGTCGAAAGGCTCGCCACCGAATAGAGGATGAGCACACCGACGCCGACGCCGAGCGTACCGACGAGCCCCAGCCGGAACGCGTTCTGGATCTTCACCCGCTGTCGCTTCCGGCTTACTTACGCAGGTCGCCGGTGGCTTGCTCGGCTTGGGTCAGAACGCCCCGCAGACTCTCGAAGTATCCGGCCACCGCGTCCCGTTCGATCCGGATCTGCGACAGGCGCTCCTCCGCGTCCGCGACGAGGGCGCGGGTGCGCTCGTCGGCATCGGCGACAAGCTTGCGGGCCTGCGCGTGCGCCTCTGCGATGCGCTCACGTGCCTCTTCGTCGGCCCGGTCGCGCAGTTCCGCGATCTCCGAGCGCATCCTGGTCTCGAGCCGCTCGGTCTCCGCGCGAGCCTCCGCCGTACGGGCGACCGCTTCGGCGAGCTCGGCGTTGGCGTCGTCGAGGAATGCCTGGGTCTCGGCCGCGGCGGCGCGGTGCCGTTCGAGGAGTTCCTGTTCGGCTTCATCGCGGCGCGTCGCGAGCTCGACGTTGAGGTCGGCGCGCTCCTGCTCGATCTCCCGACGCATGCGGTTCACCTCATGTGTGGTCTTCTTGCGCATCGCGGTGAGCTGATTGTCGAGGTCGATGCGCGCCTGCTCGGCCTCGGCCTCGAAGTCTGCGCGGGCCTGCTCCTGCTCGAGCGCGAGGTCGGCTCGCACCTGATCGAGATCGGCGTCGTGCTTGGCGCGGAGCCGATCGAGCTCGTGGCGGAGTTTGAGCGTCGCGTTCTCGCGCTCGCGTTCGAGGTCGACCCGGGTCTGTTCCTGCTCCTCGGCGAGGCGCGCCCGAGCGGCGGTGAGCTCGCGTTCGAGGTCGGCGCGCGCCTGTGCGAGCTCCTGCTCGAGGAGGGTGCGTCGTTCCTCGATCTCGGCCTCGATGTCGGCGCGCGCGTCGGCGCTCTCACGCGCGAGCTCGAGCCGCGCCTGCTCGGTCTCTCGCGCGAGATCGATGCGCGCCTGCTCGGTCTCTTGCGCGAGCTCGGCCCGCGCCTGGTCCAGTTCGATGGCGACTTCGGCCCTGGTTTGCTCGGTCTCCTGCTGGAGACCGGCGGCCGTCGCGCGGGCCTCGTTGGCCTCGGCGTTCGCCTCGGCCAGCAACTGCGCGGATCGGTGCTCAGCGTCGGCGAGCGTGGCGCCGGCCTCGCGGTTCGCGCTGCTGCGCACCTCTGCCGCCTCGGTGGATGCGGCAGCACGCACCGCTGCAGCGTCCCGCGCGGCGTCCTGACGGAGCTGCTCACTCGTCTCGTGGGCCCGCGACACCATGTCGTCGGCTTCAGCGCGGGCGTTCTCAAGCGTGCGCGCTGCCTGAGATCGGGCCTCGCGCACGAGCCGCTCAGAGAGTTCCTCGGCGTCGCTCCGAAGCAGGTGGGCCTCATCTTCGGCGGTGCGACGCAGCCGTTCCGCGTCGATGTCGGCCTGGGCGATGAGTCGCGTCGACTGCTCCTCGGCGACCCGCAGTGTGTTCTCGAGCTTCGTGCCCAGTCCGGAGAACGTGGGGCTGCCGACTTCCTCGAGCTCGGCCGTGAGCTCGTCGATACGGGCGAGGAGGCGCTTGTTCTCCTTGGCGAGTTCGGTGCTGGTGGCGTTCGCCGTGATGACGTCCCGGCGCAGACCGTTCAACGCCCGGTCCACCTCTTCCTTGTCATACCCTCGGAACACCTGGGTGAACTCGGAATCTTCGGCGGCCATGCTTCCTCCGGATCGGTTCCGCGGCACGGGGGTCGGGCTGGCGGATCGTCCCATTGTACGGCGCTCGCCATGGCTTCCAGATGCCCGGAAACTCGCGGAGAAACGTGCGTTCGTATACGTTTCCAGGGACTGTTCGGGGCGCTCTCAGATAGCCCGGATAGTCTGGAATGTCTGTGTTCGAGGCCGCAGCAGCGGCAGTGGAGGTGCTTTTGCGGTTCGTCCTCGCCATCGCGGCGTTTGTGGCCGCGGCCGTGATGATCGCGGTCGGGATCGCCCAGCGTACGGTCTTCCTCGAGCCCGATCGGGTCTCGCTGCAGATCGCTGCTGATACCGCTGACGTCGATTACCTCGTGATCGGCCCCGACGCGTTGGCCGCCTATTCCGGGAAGCAGACGCTCAGCATCGACGGCGAAGGCTCCACGTTCTTCGCCTACGGACGAACCTCCGACGTGGTGGGGTGGATCGGCGAAGACCACTACGCGGAGATCGGCTACGACGCCGACATCGACGAGCTGACGAGCCGCGTCGTCGACCCCGCGGAGGAGCGGGCGGCGGGCGACAACGACCAGACGCCGGCCACGCAGGCCCCGGCCACGCAGGCCCCGGCCACGCAGGCTCCAGCCACGCAGGCCCCAGCGACGCCGGCACCCGGGGCTGCGGACACCACGCCCGTGTCGCCCGCAGGGTCCGACCTCTGGCTCGACGAGCGGAGCAGCGAGTCGTCACTCACCACGACGATCGACGTCCCGGACGGGGTCTCGGTGCTCGTTGCCTCGGGGAGCGCCGACCCGGTCCCCGACGACATCACGATCTCTTGGCCGCTCGACAACGCCACGCCGTGGTTCGGCCCCCTCCTGACGGGCGGGGCGATCGCGTTCGTTGTGGGTCTCGTCCTGATGATCTCCGGCATCGTCGACCACCGGCGTTCGCGCGGGCCGCGTCGGAACCTCCCGAAGGGCCGGCCGCGCCGCGCCCGTCGCTCGCTGAGCCAGCCGCCGGCCGACGATGACCCTCAGGTGGGCACGACCGGGCGCTCAACCGGCACCCGGGCCATGATCGCCGGTGCTCTGCTCGTCCCCGCGCTGAGCCTCACGGCGTGCTCCTCCGACTACTGGCCGAGCTTCGATCAGGCGCCCGCCACGTCGGCGCCGGCCTCGGCGACGGCCACGCCGGAGCCGAACGGCGACGCCGAGGACGCCGACATCGACGCCGATGATGAGGAAGCGGTGGAGCCGGCGGTGACCGTGCCGCAGATGGAACTCATCATGCGCAAGCTCTCCGAGTCGGCGGCCGCTGCCGACGAGGCACGCTCGCCCGAACTCGCGGCCGAGCGGTTCGCCGGGCCGGCGCTCGCCGCGCGCACGGCGAACTACACCATCCGGGGCGTGCTCCCCGACCACCCGGCCGCGACCGCGATCCCTGCCGCCCCGCTCGAGATCACGCTGCCGCAACAGTCCAAGGCCGGCATCTGGCCGCGCACCGTTTTGACGATCGTGAAGAACGGGGACGACCCGACCATCGCACCGTCGTCGCTCGTGCTCGTGCAGCAGTCTCCGCGCGAGAACTTCAAGATCCTGTACGCGATGTCGCTGGTGCCCGACGCCGACCCGCCGGAGGTCGCACCCGCGTCGATCGGCGCGCCGCTGGTCTCGCCCCAGTCGAAGCTGCTCGTGCTGCCGCCCGACCAGGTGGCCGCGGCGTACGCCGACCTGCTGATCCAGGGGACCGGCTCCCAGTACGCCGCCCTGTTCGAGACCGAGGGTGACGTGCTGCTGCAGCAGCTGGGACCCGAGGGGCAGGCCGCGACCAACGAGACGCTGCCGCCCACCGCTGACGCGACCTACACGACCCAGGCCGGCAACAGCGTTCCCATCGCGCTCGCCACGAACGACTCCGGTGCCATGGTGTCGGTGTCCGTGACGCAGACCGAGAAGGTCACGCCGAACGATGGCGGTACGCTCGGATTCGGTGAAGGTCAGCCGGGCGCCGCATTGAGCGGGTTCAGCGGGAAGAGCGCCAAGGGTGTGCAGCGAGAGATCGGCATCCAAGTGCTGTTCTACGTGCCCGCGGTCGGATCGGATGAGAAGATCCGTGTCCTCGGCTGGTCGGAGAGTTTGATCGGAGCATCGGAGGTCCCGTGACCAACCCCATTCCGCCGTCCGCAGGCCTGCGCGGCGCCGTCGACCTGTCTTCGCTCGTCCAGCGCCCGGCGCCCGGCGCCGAGGCGCCCGCGGCGAACGGTGACGCCGTCGTGTTCCCCACCGACGACCAACGGTTCGCCGAGACGCTCGAACGCTCGCGCACGGTGCCCGTGGTCATTGTGCTGTGGGCCTCGTGGAGTGAGCAGTCGGCGAGCCTCGTCGAGACGCTCGAACGACTCGTCCGGGCCCGCGAGGGGCGGCTCGTCCTTGCCACGGCCGACGCCGACCAGAGCCCTCAGCTCGTCCAGGCGCTGCAGGCGCAGTCGGTGCCGACCGTGGTCGCGCTCGTGGCCGGTCAGCCCGTGCCGCTCTTCCAGGGTGTGCAACCCGACGACGTGATCGACCAGGTCTTCGACCAGCTGCTGCAGCTGGCGGCCCAGCACGGCGTCACCGGTACCGCGCCGACGGGTGAAGATGGCGCCGCAGAGGAACCGGCCGAGCAGCCGCTGCCGCCGCTGCACCAGGAGGCGTTCGACGCCATCTCGCGCGGCGACTACGCCGCCGCAGCGGCGGCGTACCGAACCGCCATCGCACAGGATCCCCGCGACTCGCTCGCGGTCGCCGGACTCGCGCAGGCGAATCTGCTCGGCCGGCTCCAGGGCAAGTCTCTCGACGAGATCCGTTCCGCGGCGGCCGCTCGGCCCGGTGACCTCGAGGCGCAACTCGACGTCGCCGACCTCGACCTCTCGGGCGGGCACATCGAGGACGCGTTCGCGCGTCTGCTCGATCTCTTCCCCTCGCTGGACGCCGACGGGAAGCGGCTCGTGCGCGAGCGGCTCATCGAACTCTTCGAGGTCGTCGGCACCGAGGACCCCCGGGTCGGCGCCGCCCGCCGTCGTCTGGCGAACCTGCTTTACTGACCCTCCGTCTCGGGGCGGAACCACACCGCGCCGAGTGGGGGCAGGGTGAACGTCGCCGAGGCCGGCCGGCCGGCCCACGGGACATCCGTCGCTTCGACACCGCCCAGGTTGCCGACCCCCGAGCCGCCGAACTCCGTGGCGTCCGAGTTCAGCACCTCGGCCCACCGGCCGGCGGCCGGGAGGCCGATCCGGAATCGCTCGTGTGGGACGCCCGCGAAGTTCACGATGCACAGGAGCGGGTTGCGAGCACGGTCGTATCGCATGAACGCGATCACGTTCTCGGCGGCTGCGCCGCCTTCGACCCACTCGAACCCCGCCGAGTCGTCGTCGAGCTCCCAGAGTGACGGTGTCGCGCGGTAGCTGCGGTTCAGTGCGGCGACGAACTCGGCGAGCTGATGGTGCGACGGCTGGTCGAGCATCCACCAGTCCAGTCCGCGTTCCTCGCTCCACTCGGAGAGCTGCCCGAACTCCTGCCCCATGAAGAGCAGCTGTTTGCCGGGGTGCGCCCACATGTACGCGAGATATGCTCGCGTGTTCGCGAGCTGCTGCCAGTGGTCGCCGGGCATCTTCCGCACGAGTGAACCCTTGCCGTGCACGACCTCGTCGTGGCTGATCGGCAGGATGAAGTGCTCACTGAAGGCGTAGAGGAACGAGAAGGTCAGGTCGTGATGGTGGTGGGCGCGGTACATCGGATCGTTCGCGACGTACCGCAGGGTGTCGTGCATCCAGCCCATGTTCCACTTGTAGCCGAAGCCGAGTCCACCTGAGCTGGTGGGCCCGGTGACGCCAGGCCAGCTCGTCGACTCCTCGGCGATCATGACGACTCCGGGGTTGCGCTTGTACGCCGTCGCGGTCGCCTCCTGCAGGAAGCCGATGGCCTCGAGGTGTTCGCGCCCGCCATGGATGTTGGGCGCCCACTCGCCCTCGTTCCGCGAGTAGTCGAGGTAGAGCATCGACGCGACGGCGTCCACGCGCAGGCCGTCGACGTGGAACTCCTCGAGCCAGAAGAGCGCATTCGCGACGAGGAAGTTCCGCACGCGCGGGTTGCCGTAGTCGAAGACGTAGGTGCCCCAGTCCTTCTGCTCGCCGCGACGCGGGTCCGGGTGTTCGTACAGCGGTTCACCGTCGAAGCGGGCGAGCGCCCAGTCGTCCTTCGGGAAATGCCCCGGCACCCAGTCCATGATCACGCCGATGCCCGCCTGGTGCAGGCGGTCGATCAGGTACCGCAGGTCGTCGGGCGTGCCGAACCGGCTCGTCGCGGCGTAATAGCCGGTGACCTGATAGCCCCATGAGCCACCGAACGGATGCTCCGCGAGCGGCATGAACTCGACGTGCGTGTAACCCAGCCACTGCACGTACTCGATGAGCTCGTCGGCGACGTCGCGATAGCCGCGACCGGGGCGCCAGGAGCCGAGGTGAAACTCATAGATGCTCATGGGTCGCTCGTGCACGCTCGTGGTTGCGCGCGCGGACATCCAGTCCGCGTCCTGCCAGGTATGACGATCGTCGGTCACCACTGACGCGGTGGCGGGGGAGACCTCGGCCTGCCGCGCCATGGGGTCGGCTTTCATGATCCAGTCGCCGGCCTGCGTCAGCAGCTGGAACTTGTACGTCGCGCCGGGCTCGACCCCCGGCACGAAGAGCTCCCACACGCCGCTCGCGCCCATGCTTCGCATGGCATGAGACCGGCCGTCCCAGCGATTGAAGTCACCGACGACCCGGACCGCGCGGGCCCGCGGTGCCCACACGGTGAACGCGGTGCCCGTGACGCTGCCGTCCGAGGGTGCGCGGTGGTGCGCGCCGAGCGCGCGCCAGAGCTCTTCGTGCCGGCCCTCCTGGATCAGGTGCAGGTCGAGCTCGCCGATGGTCGGCGCGAACCGGTACGGGTCGTCGCTCAGCCAGTCGCCGCCGTCGGCGTAGCGCGCGAGCAGTCGATACCCGGTGGGCCCGAACCCGCCCGCGCCGGCCCATATGCCGTGCCCGATATGTATCATGGGCACCCGCGTGCTGTCATCGAGCACGGCCTCGACCGATTCGGCGAGCGGGCGCATTGCCCGGATAACGGTCTGCGGAGCGGTGGCGCCCGGCAGGTCGAACCGATGGAGGCCGAGCACTGCGTGAGGGTCCGAGGAGCGCCCGTCGGCGACTGCGGCGAGCAGCTCGTCGGCGACCGGAGGGCCGATGGTCGGGTCAGGCATGCGGCCTCCGATGCTTGGGCGGTTGCGCCGCGGCCGGTCGTTCGCGCACGACGTGCAGGATGTGCACCGGGCGCGTGAAGGCGTCCAGCTTCACGTAGTTGGCCGCGCCCCACTCCCAACGATCGCCCTCGACGAGGTCTTCGACGAGACAGGTGGCGCCAGGCTCGAGCCCGAGGGCGGTGAGATCGAGGTGCACCGTCGTCTCCCGCACCGAGTGCGGGTCGACGTTCGCGACCACGATGACGGTGTCATCGACGCCGGTTCCGGTGAAACGCGCGTCGAGGTGTTTGGAGAAGGCGAGCACCTGATCGTCGTCGGTGCGGTGGATGTGCAGGTTGCGCAGTTGTTGCAGGGCCGGATGCTCCGCCCTGATCCGGTTCAGGATGCCGAGGTAGAGCGCGAGCGAGCGGCCTTCGCGTTCGGCGAGTGCGAAGTCGCGCGGCTTGTACTCGTACTTCTCGTTGTCGATGGCTTCTTCGGCGCCGGGCCGCGCGACCGACTCGAACAGCTCGTACCCCGAGTACACGCCCCACGTCGGGGCGGCGGTCGCCGCGATCGTCGCGCGCACGGTGAAGGCCGCCGGTCCGCCGAACTGGAGGTACTCGGTCAGGATGTCCGGCGTGTTCACGAACAGGTTCGGGCGGAGGTAGTCGGCGGTCTCCTCCGCGAGCGATGTCAGGAACTCTTCGAGCTCGTCCTTCGTGTTCCGCCACGTGAAGTAGGTGTATGACTGCTGGAATCCGGCGGCGGCGAGTGAGCGCATGACAGCCGGCCGGGTGAAGGCCTCGGCGAGGAACACCACGTCGGGGTCCTCAGCGTTCACGGTCGCGATGAGTCGTTCCCAGAACGACAGCGGTTTCGTGTGCGGGTTGTCGACGCGGAAGATGCGGACGCCCTGCCGGATCCAGTGCTGCACGATGCGGAGCACCTCGGCGAAGATCCCCTCGGGATCGTCGTCGAAGTTCACCGGGTAGATGTCCTGATACTTCTTCGGCGGGTTCTCCGCGAACCGGATGCTCCCGTCGGGCAGGACCGTGAACCACTCGGGGTGCTCGCCGACCCAGGGGTGGTCGGGGGAGGCCTGCAGGGCGAGGTCGAGCGCCACCTCGATGCCGAGCGCCGCTGCACGGCGCACGAAGGCGCGGAAGTCGGCGAGGCTGCCGAGGTCGGGATGGATCGCGTCATGTCCGCCCGGCGATCCGTCGGCGAGCGGCCTGCCGATGGCCCACGGCGAGCCTGGATCGTCGGGTCCCGGGTCGAGCGTGTTGTTGCGCCCCTTGCGATTGGTCACGCCGATCGGATGGATCGGCGGAAGGTAGAGCACGTCGAAGCCCATCGCGGCGACGCCGTCGAGCCGCTTGGCAGCCGTCCGGAACGTGCCGCTCTTCCAGCTGCCGTCCGTTCGGCGCTTCGCGCCCTCCGAACGTGGGAAGAACTCGTACCAGCTGCCGACTCCCGCGCGGCGACGCTCGACGAGCAGTTCCCGGTCGTCGGACGAGCTCACGAGGCTCGCGAGTGGACGCGCATCGAATTCCTGCAGGGCGGGGTCGTCGACGAGCGCACGTCGGGCCGACGCCGGGACGTCTGCTGCGCGCAGATCGCGTGCGAGCGTCTTCATCCGCGTGCGTACCGCCGCGGGCCGCGTTCGATCGGCCGCAGCCCGCTCGAGCAACCGCGCACCGATCTCGTACATGAGTTCGACATCCACGCCTGCGTCGATCTTGAGCGCGGCGTCGTGCCGCCAGGTGGCGATCTCATCACCGAAACCTTCGACGCGCCACCGCCACACGCCCTGCTCGGGAAGTTGGACGACGGCCTCCCAGCGGTCCGTGCCCGCCGCCAGTGGTCGCATCCGGTGCCGCTGCGTCTCGCCCGACGGCGAGACGAGGACGAGCATGGCGCCGACGGCGTCGTGCCCCTCGCGGAAGACCGTCGCACGAAACGGCACGACCTCGCCCACGTAGGCCTTCGGCCGCCACCTCGGATCCGGAGCCGCCGGGCTCAGCTGGATCACCGGGATGCGATGCGCGAGCGGGTCTGGGGAGATCACGTCTCGACCGTATCGCCTCGCCCGGCGGGGTCGCACGGGTTGACGCGGCGCGATCGGCGTGATGACGCGCATAGGGTGATGGTGTGAAGCCGATCCGCAGATTCACGGTGCGCGCCGTCGTCCCGCCCGCGCTGGAGGCGCTCGACGAACTGGCGGGCAATCTCAGGTGGTCGTGGCATCAGCCGACCCGGCGGCTCTTCGAGCACATCGACCCCGAGGCCTGGCGACGCTCCGGGCGCGACCCCGTGGCACTGCTGGGTGATGTCGCGCCCGCCCGGCTCGACGAGCTCGCCCGCGACGACGACTACATCGCCTGGGCCGAGCGTGAGCGTTCCGACCTGCGCGCGTACCTTGCTGAGCCGCGCTGGTATCAGAGCCTCGGCGGGGATGCGCCGACGCGAATCGCCTACTTCTCGCCGGAATTCGGCATCGCGGAAGCGCTGCCGCAGTATTCGGGCGGGTTGGGAATCCTCGCGGGTGATCATCTGAAGGCCGCCAGCGACCTGGGGGTGCCGATCACCGGCGTCGGACTGTTCTACAAGGCCGGGTATTTCTCGCAGGCGATCTCCGCCGACGGCTGGCAGCAGGAACGTTACCCCGTGCAGGACCCCGACGGCCTCCCACTCTCCCTCGTGCGTGAGCCCGACGGCGCAGCGCTGCAGATCACCCTCGCACTGCCCGATGGTCGCTCGCTGGTCGCGCGCGTCTGGCTCGCGAGGGTCGGCCGTGTTCCGCTGCTTCTGCTCGACACCGACGTGCCGGCGAACGACGACGACCTGCGCTCGGTGACCGACCGGCTCTACGGCGGTGGTGGCGAGCACCGGCTCCTGCAAGAGCTCCTCCTCGGGATCGGCGGTGCGCGCGCGCTCGCCGCCTGGACCGAGCTGACGAATCAGGGCGCCCCAGAGGTGTTCCACCTCAACGAGGGGCACGCCGGATTCCTCGGTCTCGAACGGATCTCGTCGCTCGTCGCCGACGGGCTCTCCTTCGCCGAAGCGCTGCAGGTGGTGCGCGCGACCACCATCTTCACGACGCACACGCCCGTGCCCGCTGGCATCGACCGGTTCGACCGCGGACTCGTCGAGCGCTATCTCACCCCAGCCCTCCTGCCCGGCATCGACCCCGCCGACACGCTCGCGCTGGGCGTCGAGCCCGGGTCGGACCCGGCGTCGAGCGCCTTCAACATGGCCATGATGGGGCTGCGCCTCGCCCAGCACGCGAACGGTGTCTCGCGGCTGCACGGCGAGGTCAGCCGTCGCATGTTCTCCGCGCTCTGGCCGGGGTTCGGCGTGGACGAGGTACCCATCACGTGGGTGACGAATGGCGTGCACGCGCCCACCTGGACGGACCCCGCACTGCTCACGCTGAGCGCAGAGGTGCTCGGCACCGACGACGCCGAACACGCGGACTGGCTGAGCGGTGCCCTGTCCGACGCCGAGCTGTGGGAGGTGAAGCACCGGATGCGCGCGCAACTGGTCGCAGACGCGCGTCGGCGCCTCTCGGCGGCCTGGTCGGCGCAGAACGACGGGGCGGCGGCACCGGGTTGGGTCGACCAGGTGCTCGATCCGGAGGCGCTGACCGTCGGGTTCGCCCGTCGCGTGCCGACGTACAAGCGGCTGACCCTGATGCTGCAGGACCCCGAGCGGCTCGCGTCGATCCTCACCAACCCCGAACGGCCCGTGCAGTTCGTGATCGCTGGGAAGTCGCATCCGGCCGACGACGAGGGCAAGCGGTTCATCCAGGAGCTCGTGCGATTCGCGCAGGATCCGCGGGTTCGGGGTCGCATCGTCTTTCTCCCGGACTACGACATGGGCATGGCGGCGACCCTGTACCCGGGGTGTGATGTGTGGTTGAATAACCCGCTGCGCCCGCTCGAGGCGTGCGGCACCTCGGGTATGAAGGCCGCGATGAACGGCGCGCTGAACCTTTCGATCCTCGACGGCTGGTGGGCCGAGTTCGCCGATGAGGATTTCGGCTGGGTGATTCCGTCGGCCGATCGCGCGGGTGACGCCGGCGAGCGGGACGCGATCGAAGCGGCCGCCCTGTACGACCTGCTCGAGCACCGGATCGCGCCCGCCTTCTTCGACCGCGACCCCGACGATGTCCCGCGCGAGTGGGTCGGGATGCTCCGCAAGACCCTCACCGAGCTGGTGCCGGAGCTCGGTGCGGACCGGATGGTTCGCGAGTACGTCGACCGCTTGTACCGCCACGCGTGGCGGCACGGTCGTGCGGTGAGCGCGGACCATGCGCGCGGTGCGCGCGAGCTCGCGGCGTACCGCGCCCGGGTGGCCGCCTCGTGGCCGCAGGTCCAGGTGGTGCATGTGGAGTCGGGCGGGGTCGAGGCGCCGCACGTGGGGGACGCGCTCAAGCTGCGTGCCCACGTCGTGCTCGGCGAGCTCGCACCTGACGACGTGGACGTCGAGGTCGTGTACGGCCGGGCTGATGGCGACGAGGACATCCGGGACAGCCGGCGGCAGCCGCTCCACCGGGCCGCCGGGACCTCGGCGGCGGCCCCGCAACCGGGCACCACGCTCGTGTACGAGGGGCGGGTCGTGCTCGATCGCGCGGGGGCGTTCGGATACACCGTGCGGGTCATCCCGCGGCATCCACTGATCTTGAGCGCTGCGGAACTCGGCCTGGTTGCCGTCGCGCACTGACGTGGCGCCCTGAACGTGTGCGTCAGGCGGCTCGCCGGGCGATCGGTGCGTACCGTCCTCGGGTGACCCTGAGCAGATCGTCCGGCGCGAGCTCGAGGTCGAGTCCGCGTCGACCGCCCGAAACGAGGATGGTCTCGCACAGGATGGCGGACTCGTCGAGCACCGTCGGGGAGGCCGTCTTCTGGCCGATCGGGCTGATCCCGCCGACGACGTAGCCGGTCTTGCGCTCGGCGAGGGACGGGTCGGCCATTTCGGCGCGTTTGCCGCCGACCGCCGCGGCGAGCGCCTTCAGATCGAGCTGCCGGGCCACCGGGACGATCCCGACGGCGAGCGCGCCGTCGACCATCACCAGGAGTGTTTTGTACACCCGCGACGCGTCGACGCCGAGCTTCTCGGCCGCCTCGAGTCCGTACGCGGCCGCGCGGGGATCATGTGAGTACGTGCGGGCCGTGAACTCGATGCCCGCGCGTTGCAGTGCGAGTGTGGCGGGGGTGCCCGCCGAGGCATCCGTTCGCTTCGCCATTACGACGGACCCTCTCCTGCTTTCGCTTCCGCTCGATACAACTGCATCGACCATCCGGCGACCCTGACGTCGGCCCCGGGCGGGTAGACCCGTCCGACGGCATCAGGTCGTTCGCCGGCGGAGTCCCAGAGGAGCGTGTACTGCGACACGCCGTCGTGCGCTGGCAGGGTGACCTCGGCCGGCGTCGTTTCGGCGTGCACGACGAGCAGCACCCGGTTCGGCTCCTCGTGCTCCGGCGTCGAGCTGGCGAGGTACTGCAGGGTCCGGTGCTCCGGGGCATCCCAATCGTCGATCGACATGAACTGGCCCGTCGCGGTGAACCAGTCCATGCGGCTCGCGCTGGGCGTGGCCTCACCGAGCACCCCGAATCGGGAGGGGCGGAGCGCCGGGTTCTCCCTGCGGAGTCTGATGAGGTGCCGCACCGTGTCGGTCAGAGCGCGAGCGGTATCGCTGGGGTGCCAGTCGAGCCAGGTGACCTCGGAATCGAGGCAGTAGGCGTTGTTGTTGCCGCGCTGCGTGCGACCCGCCTCGTCACCCGCGGTGAGCATCGGGACGCCGGCGGAGAGCAGCAGCGTACCGAGCAGGTTTCGCATGGTGCCGAGCCGTGCGGCCCGGATCACGGGGTCGTCGGTGGGGCCTTCGACGCCGTGATTGTACGACCGGTTCGTGTCGCTGCCGTCGCGATTGCCCTCGCCGTTGCCTTCGTTGTGCTTGACGTCGTAGGCGGTGAGGTCGGCCAGGGTGAAGCCGTCGTGGGCGGTGATGAAGGTCACGCCCGCGAGCGGCCCGCGAGTCCGGGCGAAGGTCTGCGCCGACCCGGTGAGCCGGCCCGCGAACCGTCCGAGCCCCCCGGACACGTGGCCGCGCTCGCGTTCCCGCCTGCGGTCCTCGAGCCAGAATTCGCGCATGCCGTCGCGGTAGCGGTCGTTCCATTCGCTGAAGCCGTAGGGGAAGCGCCCCGTCTGCCAGCCGTCGAGTCCGACGTCCCAGGGCTCGGCGATGAGCTTGGCGAGCCCGATGACAGGGTCGTCGAGCATGCCCCGGAGCAGCGGATGCTCGGGCTCGAACGCGACGTGCTCGCCGCGGCCGAGCGTGGCCGCCAGGTCGAGCCTGAACCCGTCGACCCCGAGTTCGCCCGCCCAGTACCGCATCGAATCGAGCACGAGTCGGACCGGCTCGGCCCGACCGAAGTCGAGCGTGTTGCCGCACCCCGTCGTGTCCACGTAGCGGCCGTGCGCGTCATGACGGTAGTACGCGGCGTTGTCGATACCGCGGAAACTGTAGGTCGGGCCGCCGCGGCCCTCTTCCGCGGTGTGGTTGTAGACGACATCGAGGATCACTTCGAGGCCGGCCTCGTGCAGGCGCTTGACCATGCCGGCGAACTCGCGTCGTACGGCGGCGGGCCCTTCGGCCTGGGCGGCCGCCGTCGCGTACGGCGCGTGCGGCGCGAAGAACCCGAGCGTGTTGTAGCCCCAGTAGTTCACCTTGCCCTGGCGGACGAGCCGCTCCTCAGATACGAACGCCTGCACGGGGAGCAGCTCGATGCTCGTGATGCCGAGGCCGGTGAGGTACTCGAGTGACGCGTCGTGCGCGAGGCCCGCGTAGGTGCCGCGGAGCGCGGCGGGTACGCGCTCGTTCCGGCGGCTGAAGCCTTTGACGTGCGTCTCGTAGATGACCGTGCGATCGAGCGGCACCCGCGGCGGACCGCTCCCCATCCAGTGGAACCCGTCGCTCTCGAGCGAGCCCATGGCGACGCCACGCCACGAGCCGTCGTCGGCGCGGCTGAGGCCGCGCGCATAGGGATCGAGCAGGGCGTGGACCGGGTTGAACGCGTGCTCGACCCCGGCCGGTCCGTCGATGTGCACCGCGTACCGCGCCCCGGGCACGAGTCCATGCGAGCTGGCCTCCCAGACGCCGTGCTCGTCGCGTCGCGCCGTCACCCGGTCCACCGCCCATTCCAGGTCGCTCGCGTCGAAGACGACGAGCTCGACCGAGGTGGCGTGCTCCGACCAGAGGCGCAGCCGTCCGCCGCCGGCGTCCGCACGGACCCCGAGGTCGTGGAGCGGATCGGCGGGGAACATGCGCTCTAGAGTAGTTCCATGGCGTATCTCGACCACGCCGCGACGACGCCGATGCTCCCTGAGGCGATCGACGCCCTCACGGCCGCACTTGCGGTGACCGGCAATCCGTCGTCCATTCACAGCGCCGGGCAGCGCGCGAAGCGGCTGCTCGAGGAATCGCGCGAGCAGGTGGCTGCGACGCTCGGCGCCGATCCCATCGAGGTCGTGTTCACGGGCAGCGGGACCGAATCGGTCAATCTCGCGATCAAGGGGTTGTACTGGCGCCGGCAGGCGGATGCCTCGCGCCCACGGTTGCTTGTCCCGTTGGGTGAGCACCATGCGACGATCGACACCGTCGAGTGGCTCGCGACGCACGAGTCGGCGACACCGGTCGACCTGCCGCTCGACGAACTCGGACGTCTTCGGCTCGACGCGCTCGCGGCGGAGCTGGACGGCAATGAGGCATCCGTCGCCCTCGCGACCATGCTGTGGGCGAGCAACGAGGTCGGCACGATCCAGCCGGTCGCCGAAGCGGCCGCGCTCGCCGCGCGGGCGCGCGTGCCGCTGCACGTCGATGCGATCGCGGCCTACGGGCAGGTCCCGATCGACGTGCGCGCGCTGCGACGAGCGACGGATGCCCCGGGCGGGGCGGGGCTCGTCGCGGTCAGCGTGTCCGCGCACAAGATCGGCGGCCCGGCCGGCATCGGCGCGCTCGTGCTCGACCGTTCCGCCCAGGTCGAGCCGTTGCTGCATGGCGGCGGACAGCAGCGACGCATCCGTTCCGGCACGCAGGACGTCGCGGCGGCCGCGGCGTTCGCCGCCGCAGCGACCTCCGTGGCGGCGCGGCTCGAGCGCGACGCCGCCCGGATGGCTGTGCTCCGCGATCGGCTGGTGGCCGGTGTGGCGCGGCTCGTCCCGGACGCGCGCCTCTCGGGCGACCCTGATCCGGCGGGACGGCTACCAGCGAACGCGCACTTCTCCTTCCCCGGCTGCGAGGGGGACTCGCTGCTGTTCCTGCTCGACGCGGCGGGTGTCAACGTCTCGACCGGGTCGGCCTGCCAGGCCGGTGTGCCGGAACCGAGCCATGTGTTGCTCGCCATGGGACGGAGCGAGCCCGACGCGCGCGGCGCGCTGCGGATCACCCTTGGTCACGGCTCGACCGAGGCGGACGTCGACGCGTTCCTCGCGGCGCTGCCCGAGGCGTATGAGCGTGCCTCGCGCGCGGGGCTCGCGGCACGCTCGACCTCGTTCGACCGCTGATTCGCCCTCCGGGTCGAGGTGCCGCTGCCACGGGGCATCCGCCCAGCCGGCGCTCGTAGACTGGAATCCATGCGAGTGCTTGCAGCCATGTCCGGAGGCGTCGACAGTGCCGTCGCTGCGGCGCGCGCGGTCGAGGCCGGCCACGACGTCGTGGGCGTGCACCTCGCGTTGAGCCGCATGCCGGGAACGCTCCGCACCGGCAGCCGCGGCTGCTGCACCATCGAGGACTCGATGGACGCGCAACGCGCGGCCAACACACTCGGAATCCCCTACTACGTGTGGGATTTCTCCGAGCGGTTCAAGGCCGACGTCGTCGACGACTTCATCAGCGAGTACGCGGCCGGCCGCACACCGAATCCCTGCATGCGCTGCAACGAGCGCATCAAGTTCGCGGCGCTCCTCGAGAAGGCGCTTGCGCTGGGGTTCGACGCGGTCGCGACAGGCCACTACGCCAAGATTGTGACGGATGCCTCGGGGCGGCGCGAACTGCATCGCGCGTCGGCCGAGGCGAAGGACCAGTCGTACGTGCTCGGTGTACTGACGGCCGAGCAGCTCGCGCACGCGTACTTCCCGCTCGGTGACACGCCCTCCAAGGCGCTGGTCCGGGCCGAGGCCGAGCGCCGCGGACTCTCGGTTGCGCAGAAGCCCGACTCGTACGACATCTGCTTCATCTCCGACGGTGACACGAAGGGTTGGCTCGCCGAGAAGGTCGGCGAGGCGCCCGGTGACGTGATCGACCGCACCGGGGCGGTCGTGGGCTCGCACGAGGGTGCGCACGCCTACACCGTCGGTCAGCGCCGCGGACTTCGTCTCGGCACGCCCGCGCCCGACGGCAAGCCGCGGTTCGTGCTCGAGGTGCGCCCCAAGGAGCGGACCGTCGTGGTCGGACCGAAGGAGGCGCTCGCGACGGCCGAGATCGCCGGCTCGAGGTTCTCGTGGGCCGGGGCCGACCCGGTCGCTTCGGGGCTTGTCGGCGAGGCGGGCGAGCCGTTCGAGTGTGACGTGCAGATTCGCGCGCACGCCGACCCGGTACCCGCCGTCGCGCGCCTGGTCGATGGTGAGCTGATCGTGCGGCCGACCACCCCGCTCGACGGCGTCGCGCCCGGTCAGACCGCGGTGATCTATGTCGGTACGCGTGTACTCGGTCAGTGCACCATCGACCGCACGGTGAGCGCGGTCCCGGTCAGCGCCTGATTCGTGGCCCATCGGCGCGCCCTTTCGTCGAGGTGTGCGCGCTCATGCGGCGTCGGCGGGTCTGAGCCCTGCGGTGGGGTCGAATCGGGCTCTGCCGCCGAGGCGTGGGCATTGCGACGGGTCGACGTGCGGGGGTGGGATGAACCAGACGCGCGGTCCATCGACGCGGATGCGCCAGCCCTGATCGTGCACTCGATGGTGGCAGCTCGTGCAGAGCATGACCCCGTTCGCCAGGTCGGTACGGCCGCCGTCGCGTGCCCACCATTCGATGTGATGCGCTTCCGCGGTGGTGATGTTCGCGCCGCAGGAGGCGCATCCGCCGTCTCGTTCCATCAGGGCGATGCGCTGGGACCTGGTGAAGAGCCGCGAGGTGCGGCCGAGGTCGAGCGGCACGCTGTCCCCGCCGAGGACGACCGGGATGATCTCGGCGTCGGCCGCGAGCTTCCGGGCCGTGGCGGCGGCGATGCGTTGGTCGATGCCGTCGATCTCGGCGAGCCCGGTGCCATCGCGGAGCGCGTCGAGGTCCATGCGCACGACGATCGTCGTCTTCGGTGCGCTGCCCGGGCCGGCACTGCACGTGAGTGCGTGCCTCGCGAGCTCGGCGAGGGCGTCGGCCCGCATCTGCGGGATTGATCGCTCCTCGGCGATCACCGGCCCTGAATCCCCGCCCTCGCGGCCGCGTCGGGCGAGCGCATCGCCAACGATCGCATCGAGTGCTGCCGTGATCGGCGCGGCGGTGACCGGGTCGAGCCGGGCACGGAGGTGGAACATGCCGTCCCCGTCCTCGTGGATCGTCACCGCACGTTCGGCGAACAGCCGCTCGTCGGCCGGTGCCACGCCGTCGGCGTCGAGCTGCGCCTCTGCTGCCTTGACGGCGCGGAGGACGAGCGACAGGGGCTGCCCCTCGGCGAAGTCCACGAGCTGCCGCTCATATGGCTCGAGCAGGTTCGCGTCGGCCCGCACCCCCACACGTCGCAACATGCCCGTGATCGCGGCCGCTGCGTCGACGCTCACCCTGCCCTCCTCGAGCGCGCGCCGCACCGCCGGGAACTTCGCAGGCAGCCGCTGGCCGGTGAACGATGCGCGTTCCCGGGTCGCCGCGCCCACGGCCAGCAATCGTGACGCCTCGCCCGGTGGGCCGCCCGTCGCCGCGGCGATCAGGCGGCCCGGCGTTGCGTACCCCTGCTGCTTCGCGAGGCCGTCCGCACCGAACCCCCGCGCGGAACGCTTCGCCACCTCGTCTGCCGCGCGCGCCAGTACGGCGTCGAGCGAACGCCGCATCCGCCCCGCCGCAGCGACCACGCCGATCAGACCCGGCCCGCTCATCGCCTCGACGTCGTCGACCGGATCATCTCCGACGAACGCGGCCAGCGCTTTCGCCCAGGTGTCGGCGAGCGCCGCGAGATCGGCGCTCAGCCGATCGAGTGGTGAAATGTTCATGTCGAGTAGTATCCGAGGACCCACCGACATCGCTCTCGCGGCCGCACCGGTTCGACGGCTGAGCCGGCGCGACGGCACCCGCCGGAAGCCACATGTCCGAGGGCGCTCCTAGACTTGCTGGGGTGAGCGACATCCCTGCTGATTTCGAGTCCGCCCGCGACGAGGCCGCCGCGCTCACCGAGCGCATCGAGCGGTACCGCACGGCGTACTACTCCGAGGGCGTGAGCCTGGTGAGCGACGCCGAGTACGACGTCGACTTCCACCGGCTCGAAGCCCTCGAGCGCGCGTTCCCAGAACTCGCCGGGCAGGACAGCCCGACCCAGCAGGTCGGCGCCGCGACCGTCGCGGCAGGGTTCCCGACGCACGAGCACGCCGAGCGCATGCTCAGTCTCGACAACGTGTTCGACCTCGATGAGTTCCGCGACTGGGCGACCAAGGCGCAGGGTGCGGCGGGGCGCCAGGTCCGCTGGCTCAGCGAGCTGAAGATCGACGGGTTGGCCATCAGCCTCGCGTACCGCGACGGCGTGCTCGAGACCGCGACCACGCGCGGTGACGGGCGGGTCGGCGAAGACATCACCGAGAACGTCGAGCTCATCCCCGCCATCCCGCGCCGGCTCGTGGGCGAGGGGTTCCCCTCCTTCTTCGAGGTCCGTGGCGAGGTGTTCCTCACGACGGCCGACTTCGAGGCGCTGAACGAACGGCAACACGAACTCCAGGCGGCGTACACCGCGCAGCAGCTCGCGCGAGGCAGGTCCGAGTCCGAGATCCCGGTGAAATTCCCCGAGTTCGCCAATGCGCGCAACACGGCGGCGGGCAGCCTGCGGCAGCGACGCGAGAACAAGACGTCCGAGCAGCTCGAGCTCATGCGCGATCGGCTCGGCCGGCTGGCCCTGTACCTGCACGGCATCGGCGCATGGGAGCATCCGCCCGTCGACGCGCAGTCCGGCATCTACGACCTGCTCGCGAGCTGGGGCCTGCCGGTCTCGCCGCACACCCGGGTGTTCGACTCGATCGAGGAGGTCACCGACTTCATCGCGCACTGGGGCGAGCACCGACACGACGTCGAGCACGAGATCGACGGCATCGTCGTGAAGATCGACGAACTCGCGCTGCACGACGAGCTGGGTGCCACGAGCCGGGCGCCGCGCTGGGCGATCGCCTACAAGTACCCGCCCGAAGAGGTGCACACGAAGCTGCTCGACATCGCGATCGGCGTCGGGCGCACCGGTCGCGCCACCCCGTTCGCCATCATGGAACCGGTGAAGGTCGCGGGCAGCACGGTGCGCCAAGCCACGCTGCACAACCAAGAGGTGGTGCGTGCCAAGGGGGTGCTCATCGGCGATACCGTCGTCCTGCGGAAGGCGGGAGACGTGATTCCCGAGATCCTCGGCGCGGTCGAGCAGCTCCGTGACGGGAGCGAACGCGAGTGGCAGATGCCCGAGCGCTGCCCGGAATGCGGCACGCCCCTGCGGCCCATGAAAGAGGGCGACATCGACCTGCGCTGCCCCAACGCGCAGTCGTGCCCGGCGCAGGTGCGCGGGCGGGTCGAGCACATCGGGTCTCGCGGCGCACTGGACATCGAGGCACTCGGCGAGGTGTCCGCCGCCGCGCTCACCCAGCCCGCCCTGCCCGAGGTGCCACCGTTGGTCACCGAGGCCGGCCTGTTCGACCTCACGCTCGATGACCTCTTGCCCATCGAAGTCGTTGTGAAAGACGCCGAAACCGGCCTCGCCAAGCTCGACGAGGACGGGGCAGCTCGCATCCGGGCGCCCTTCCGGCGGAACCCGACCGCGGCCGAGAAGAAGGCGGGCCAGACCGGTCCGCAACCGTCCGCGAGCGCGGTCAAACTCCTCGACGAGATCGAGAAGGCGAAGACCAAGCCGCTCTGGCGGCTCATCGTGTCGCTGAACATCCGCCATGTCGGTCCGGTGGCCGCTCGCGCGCTCGCCGACTGGTTCGGCTCGCTCGAGGCGATCCGCGCCGCCGGCCGCGATGAGCTCGCCGCCGTCGAGGGCGTCGGCGGCATCATCGCCGACGCGGTCATCGACTGGTTCGAGGTCGACTGGCATCGCGAGATCGTCGACCGCTGGACGGCGGCGGGCGTGCAGTGGGCGACCGCGGGGCATCCGGGCCCTGGCGCAGCGGGCGACGCCGAAGGTGTGCTCGCCGGCCTCACCGTGGTCGCCACCGGCTCGCTCGAGGGATTCTCGCGCGAGGGCGCACAGGAGGCCATCATCGCCGCGGGCGGGAAGGCCGCGTCGAGTGTGTCCAAGAAGACCGACTTCGTCGCTGCGGGCCCTGGCGCCGGCTCGAAGCTCGCGAAAGCCGAGGAGCTCGGAGTCCGTATCATCGACGCAGCGCAGTTCGCCGTGCTCGTCACCGAGGGGCCGGCCGCGCTCGACCGATGAGCGCCTGACTCCTCAGTCAACAAACTGGAGGCAACACGCGGATGGCACGTGGTCGATCGAAGCAGCCCGACGCGGCGCCGGAACAGCCCGATGGGCAAGCGACCGGGCAGGCCGGCACCTCGCGCCGTGACTTCCTGAAGTTCGGCGGCGTCGCGGCGGCCGGGGCCGTCGTCGGTGGCGGTGCGGGCGCAGCGATCGGTGCAGCCATCGGGCATGCCGCCGGATTCGCCGAGGGCGCCGACGACTTCACGAAGCTCGCGGCCCGCAACGAACCGGGATTCGACCACGTGGTCGTCGTCATGGGGGAGAACCGCTCGTTCGACAACCTGCTCGGCTGGCTGTACACCTCGGACACACTCCCCGACGGGACGAGGTTCGACGGCCTCGCCTTCGGCGAGTACGCGAACACCGCGCCCGACGGCACGGTCGTGCCCGCGCACGTGTACGACGGCCCGACCGACTCGGTCATGCGCGCTCCCGATCCAGACCCGGGTGAGGAGTACCCGCACGTCAACACGCAACTGTTCGGGATCGTCGACCCGCCCGACAACGCCGCTGCGCAGGTCGCGGACATGGCCGAACCGTACAACGCACCGAGTTCCGGGCAGAAGCCCAAGATGGACGGTTTCCTGCGCGACTACATCATCAATTACGAGCGGCTCAAGAAGGGCAAGCAGCCCACTCCCGACGAGGCGGCCCGGATCATGGGGGCGTTCTCGCCCGACATGCTCCCGGTGGTCTCGACGCTCGCGAAGAACTTCGCGGTCTTCGACGCGTGGCACTGCGCGGTGCCCTCGCAGACCTTCTGCAACCGCTCGTTCTTCCACGCCTCGACGTCACACGGCTTCGTCACCAACAGTCACAACGGCGGACACAAGAAGTGGCTCGACGCTCCGGCGGCGCCGACGATCTTCAACCGTCTCGAGGACGCCGGCCTCAGCTGGCGCATCTACTTCGACGAGGTGCAGCTCGTGTCGCTCACCGGCGTCCTGCACGCGCCGGCGCTCGAGAAGTTCTGGCGGACCGAACGCTTCGCGACCATGAAGCAGTTCTTCGACGACGTCAGGAACGGGAACCTGCCCGTGTACGCGTTCGTCGAGCCCCGGTTGGTGTACAACCACAACGACTTCCACCCACCGGTCGGTCGCCTCAAGGAGTCCGACGTCGACGGGGAAGAAGTGATCGACAGCGCGGTCTCCGACGTGCGTGCCGGCGACCTGCTCATCCATCAGATCTACGACGCCGTCCGCACCAGCGCGTCGAGCACCGGTTCGAACGCGCTGAACACCCTGCTGCTCATCACCTTCGACGAGCACGGCGGCACATACGACCATGTGCCGCCCCCGGAGGCGACGCCGCCGGAGGCGGACGCACCGGCCGGCGAGATGGGGTTCACCTTCGATCGCCTCGGCGTGCGCGTCCCGGCGATCGCCGTGTCGGCCTACACCAGGGCCGGCACCGTGATCCACGACGAGATGCACCACGCCGCGGTGATCGCGACCCTCAGCCGCCTACACGGCCTGAAGCCGCTCACGCGGCGTGACGAGGGGGCGAACGACCTCTTCAGCGTCGTGAACCTCGATCAGCCGAGGGACCCCTCGACCTGGCCGCAGACGACGCCGCAGTACCTCCCGCCGAACCCGGAGGCCGCCGCCCCCGACCCGACCAATGCGCACAAGGACAAGCCGTTGAGCCCGCCCGCGAAGGGGTTGCTCGGCCTGCTCATCGCGAGGTACGGCCACGGCGAGCCCGAACCGGAGACGTACGCCGACGCCTACAACCTGCTGCACTCGTACGGCGAGGGACTCTTCGGAGCACCCAAGTAGACTCGACGCATCCCCATCACGACCCATTCGGAGCAGCATGTCTGAAATCAGTGCGGAGCAGGTCGCGCACCTCGCGAACCTCGCCCGCATCGCGCTCACCGAGGAAGAGATCGCGCACCTCACGACCGAACTCGGCCAGATCATGCAGGCCGTGGAGCAGGTGAGCAAGGTCGCGACCCCCGACGTCGAGCCGACCAGCCACCCGATCCCGATGCAGAACGTCTTCCGTGACGACGTCGTCGGCGACAACGTGCTCACGCCCGAGCAAGCGCTTTCGGGCGCGCCGGAGCGGGACGGCGACCGGTTCGTCGTCTCGGCGATCCTGGGGGAGGAACAGTGAGCCACGGCGATGAGCTGGTCCGGCTGAACGCGGCCGATCTGGCCTCGAAGCTCGCCACCGGCGAGGTGTCCTCGGTCGAGGCGACGCGTGCGCACCTCGATCGCATCGACGCGGTCGACGGCGCCGTGCACGCCTTCCTGCACGTCGCGTCCGACCGCGCGCTTGCTGCTGCCGCCGAGGTCGACGCGCGGCGCGCCGCCGGCGAGCCGCTGGGTGAGCTCGCGGGCGTCCCGATCGCGATCAAAGACGTGCTCGTGACCGAGGGCATGCCCTCGACCGCCGGTTCGCGCATCCTCGAGGGCTGGCTGCCGCCATACGACGCGACGCCGGTCCGGAAGGTGCTCGACGGCGGGCTCGTGCCGCTCGGCAAGACCAACATGGACGAGTTCGCGATGGGTTCGTCGACCGAGCACTCGGCGTACGGCCCGACGCACAACCCGTGGGACCTCGAGCGCATCCCCGGTGGCTCGGGCGGCGGCTCCGCCGCAGCCGTGGCCGCCTTCGAGGCGCCGCTCGCGCTCGGCAGCGACACGGGCGGCTCGATCCGTCAGCCCGCGCACGTCACCGGCACCGTGGGCGTGAAGCCGACGTACGGCGCGGTGAGCCGTTACGGTTCGATCGCGCTCGCGTCCTCACTCGACCAGATCGGTCCGGTCACCCGCACCGTGCTCGACGCGGCGCTGCTGCAGGACCTCATCGCCGGGCACGACCCGCACGACTCGACCTCCATTCCCGAGGCCTGGCCGTCGATGGCCGACGCCGTGCGACGCGCCGACGTGAAGGGACTCCGCATCGGCGTCGTGAAGGAGCTCGACACCGACGGCTTCCAGCCCGGCGTCCGTCAGCGCTTCCATGAGTCGCTCGACCTGCTTGCCAAGCAGGGCGCCGAGATCGTCGAGGTTTCGACCCCGAACTTCGAGCACGCGATCGCGGCGTACTACCTGATCCTGCCCGCGGAGGCGAGCTCGAACCTCGCGAAGTTCGACTCGGTGCGTTTCGGCCTGCGGGTCACGCCCGACGGCGGCGGGACGGTCGAGCAGGTCATGTCTGCGACCCGCGAGGCGGGCTTCGGTCCCGAGGTGAAGCGACGCATCATCCTCGGCACGTACGCGCTCTCGGCCGGGTACTACGACGCCTACTACGGCAGTGCGCAGAAGGTGCGCACGCTCGTGCAGCAGGACTTCGCGGCCGCGTTCGACCAGGTCGATGTCCTCGCGACGCCGACCGCACCGACGACCGCCTTCCGGCTGGGCGAGAAGCTCAACGACCCGGTGTCGATGTACCTCAACGACATCGCGACGATTCCGGCGAACCTCGCCGGCGTTCCCGGCATCTCACTGCCCGCGGGCCTCGCGCCGGAAGACGGCCTGCCCGTCGGCATCCAGTTCCTCGCGCCGGCGCGCGAGGACGCCCGCCTGTACAACGTGGGCGGCGTGCTGGAGCAGCTGCTGGTCGAGCAGTGGGGCGGCCCGCTGCTCGACCGCGCACCCGACCTTTCCACTCATGAGCTGCTCGCGACCGAGGAGGGCGCCGTCTGATGGCCCGTGTCGATCTGATGGACTTCGACGAAGCCCTCGAACGCTTCGAACCGGTGATCGGTCTCGAGGTGCACGTCGAGCTGAACACCACGACGAAGATGTTCTCGGGGGCGCCGAACCCCGCGAACTCCGCGTTCCATGACGCGGCGCCCAACACGCTCACCTCGCCGGTCGACCTCGGTCTGCCCGGGTCGCTGCCGGTCGTGAACGCGACGGCGATCCGGTCGTCGATTTCGCTGGGCCTGGCTCTCGGGTGCGACATCGCGCCGTCGAGCCGCTTCGCGCGGAAGAACTACTTCTACCCCGACCTCGCCAAGAACTACCAGATCTCGCAGTACGACGAGCCGATCGCCTTCGACGGCGTCGTCGAGGTCGAGCTCGAGAATGGCCGGGTCTTCCAGGTCGACATCGAGCGCGCGCACATGGAGGAAGACGCGGGCAAACTCACGCACGTGGGCGGCTCGACCGGGCGCATCCAGGGCGCCGAGTACTCGCTCGTCGACTATAACCGGGCCGGTGTGCCCCTCGTCGAGATCGTGACCCGACCCATCGTCGGTGCCGAAGCGGATGCGCCCGCGCTCGCGCGCGCGTATGTGTCGACGATCCGCGACATCGCCCTTGCGCTCGGGATCTCCGAGGCGCGCATGGAGCGTGGGAACCTGCGTTGCGACGCGAACGTCTCGCTCCGCCCGCGCGGCCAGGAGCAGTTCGGCACGCGCACCGAGACCAAGAACGTGAACTCCTTCCGGTCGATCGAGCGCGCCGTGCGCTACGAGATCCAGCGCCAGGCGGCCATCCTCGCGAAGGGCGGCACGATCACGCAGGAGACGCGGCACTGGCACGAGGACACGGGCACCACGAGCCCAGGTCGCCCGAAGTCCGACGCCGACGACTACCGGTACTTCCCCGAGCCCGATCTGCTGCCGGTCGCGCCGTCGGCCGAGCTGATCGAGGAGCTGCGCGCGGCGCTGCCCGAGCCGCCCGCCGCGCGCCGTCGCCGGTTGAAGGCCGAGTGGGGTTTCACCGACCTCGAGTTCCAGGACGTCGCGAACGGCGGCCTGCTCAACGAGATCGCCGCGACGGTCGCCGCCGGCGCGTCACCCCAGGCGGCACGCAAGTGGTGGACGGGTGAGCTCACCCGGCTCGCGAATCAGCGCGACACGGATGCCTCGGCGCTCGCGTCGCCCGAGCACGTCGCCGAGTTGGCGGCGCTCGTCGAGGCCGGCACCCTGACCGACCGGCTTGCGCGCCAGGTGCTCGAGGGCGTCGTCGCGGGCGAGGGCTCGCCGCAGGAGATCGTCGACGCCCGCGGCCTCGCCGTGGTGTCCGACGACGGCGCGCTCATTGCCGCGATCGACCAGGCGCTCGCCGCGCAGCCCGACGTGCTCGCGAAGATCCGCGACGGCAAGGTGCAGGCGGCCGGCGCGGTGATCGGCGCGGTCATGAAGGCCATGCAGGGCAAAGCGGATGCCGCGCGCGTGCGTGAGCTCGTCCTGGAGCGTGCCGCAGCCGAGTGAGACGTGGGCGGCCGGAGGGCGTGTCGGTGGCGCCGGGTAAGGTGCATGCGTGAGCAAGCAAGACGGGTCGTCGCGGCAGGTGACGACCGGTCCGGTGGACGACTCCGCGACGCCGATCCTGCACGTCGACATGGATGCGTTCTTCGTGTCCGTCGAGTTGCTGTCGCGGCCCGAGCTCCGAGGCAAGCCGGTCCTCGTGGGCGGCACCGCCGGCCGCGGAGTGGTGTCGGCGGCGAGCTACGAGGCACGTCGCTTCGGCGTCAACTCGGCCATGCCGATGTCGGTCGCCCTCCAACGCTGCCCGAACGCGATCGTGCTTCCGGGTGACTATCGCACGTACCGGGCGTACTCCGACCGCGTGATGGCGATCTTCGAGCAGATGACGCCGCTCGTCGAACCGCTGTCCATCGATGAGGCGTTCCTCGACGTCGGCGGCGCGCGCCGCCTGCACGGCACGCCGGCGGAGATCGCGTGGACCATCCGCCGGCGCGTGCAGGCCGAGACCGGGCTGACCTGCTCGATCGGGGTCGCCGCCACGAAGTACGTCGCGAAGGTCGCGTCGGGCCGGGCGAAGCCCGATGGCATGCTCGTGGTCCCCGCGACCGAGACCGTCGCGTTCCTCCATCCGCTGCCCGTGTCGGCCCTGTGGGGGGTCGGTCGCGTCACCGAGGAGTCGTTGCTCCGGCTCGGCCTGCGCACCGTCGGCGATGTCGCGGCGATGCCGGCGGATGCCCTCGAACGCGCCGTGGGCCCGTCGCTCGCGCACCGGCTCGGCGCCCTGGCGAACGGCGACGATCCGCGCGACGTCACGGTGCATCGGGCCGAGAAGAGCATCGGCCACGAGACCACCTTCGGGCACGACCTCACCGACCCCGACCAGATCCGTCGTGCGCTGCTCGATCTCGCGGACTCCGTCGCCGTGCGCCTTCGCCGGGCCGGCGTGGTCGGCAAGACGGTCGTGCTCAAGCTCCGATACGGCGACTTCCGCACCGTCACGCGCTCTCGCACGCTCGCCGAACCGACCGACGTCGCCCGCCGCATCTACGAAGAGGCCGCGGCCGCGCTCGACACCCTCCTCACCGACGGCGCCCGAATCCGCCTCATCGGGGTCCGGGCCGAACAGCTCGGACCCGCGGGCGGCCCGACGCTCTGGGACCCGGATGAGGAATGGCGTGAGGCCGAGCGCACGATCGACGAGGTGTCGGCCCGGTTCGGGCGAGGGGCCGTCCGCCCGGCCTCGCTGGTGGGCCGCGCTCGACGCGCGCCCGACCTCACGAAGCGCCGCACCGACCCCGACCAGTGATCGGGCCTCACCGGGGATCGGTCCTCGCGGGGTTCGACCGTCGACACAAGGGCTGGTCGTGCGGAGCGCGCGTGGGTAGCCTTGGCGCATGACCGAACTCGTGGTGGAACTGGCGGACAAGGTGGGCGGCGTCGGGGTGAAGACCTCGTACGGCGATGCGGTGGACATCGGAGGTTCGACGGTCGTTCCGGTCGCGCTCGGGTACTACGGATTCGGCGGCGGCAGCGGGTCCGGCTCGATGGATGAGAAGGGCGGCACCGGCGAAGGCAGCGGCGGGGGCGGCGGCGGGGTGTCGATCCCGCTCGGCGCGTACATCGGCCGTGGCGGCGATGTCCGCTTCGAACCGAACCTCATCGGGCTGCTGCTCGCCGCCACGCCGCTCGTGTGGGTGCTCGGCAAGTCGCTCCGCTGGATCATCCGCGCCCTGAAGCACTGAGCCCCCGGAAGGCGAACGCCCGCACCGGATCGGTGCGGGCGTATACTCTTGCCTGAACACGGGAGTCCGGTGAACCGGGCTGAGAGGAAGGTTCGAAAACCTTCGACCGTCGAACCTGATCTGGGTCATGCCAGCGCAGGGAGGGCATCACATCTCATACCCGTGCCGCTTTCCTTCGAACGAAAGGGCACGACAGTGCACACCACCGCATCCACCGCCACCGCCACGACCGCGAAGCCGGGCGGCCGACGCCTGAGATGGCGCGTCGTCGACATCGTGGTCGCGAGCGTCGTCGGCGTCGCCATCGGCGTCGTCTTCTGGGCGTACGGGGTCATCTGGGGGCCGGTCTCGGCGCCGATCTCCGCGTTCCTGCCCGGCCTGCAGGCCGCGCCGGCCGCACTCTGGCTCATCGCGGGCGTGATCGGCGGGCTGATCATCCGCAAACCCGGTGCGGCCATGTACACCGAGCTGGTCGCCGCCGTGGTCTCGGCGCTGATCGGCAGCCAGTGGGGCGGCCTGCTGACGATCGAGGCGGGGCTGGTGCAGGGGCTCGGCGCCGAGCTGGTCTTCGCGCTGTTCCTGTACCGCCGCTGGGGCCTTCCGGTCGCGGTGCTCGCGGGCGCCGGTGCCGGTCTCGCGATGGGCATCAATGACCTGATCCTCTGGTACGCGGGTTCGGCGCCCGCGTTCGCAACGATCTACGTGGTGTCGGCCGTCGTCGGCGGCGCCGTCATCGCCGGGGCGCTCGGCTGGGCGGCGGTCCGCGGCCTCGCGAAGACGGGTGCGCTCAGCCGCTTCGCCGCCGGGCGTGACGCCGTGAGGATGACGAGCTGAGGTGAGTGGCGACCGACTGCAGCGACCCGCGCGCATTGACGCCCACGGGTGGGCCTGGCGCCACGGCTCGCGCGCACGCCCCGCGGTCGAGGGCCTCGACCTCGTCATCGAACCCGGGGAGCGCGTCCTGCTCCTCGGCCCGTCAGGATCGGGCAAGTCGACGATTCTGCACGGGCTCGCCGGCGTGCTCGGCGACGACGAGGAGGGCGAGGCCACCGGCCGACTCCTGATCGACGGGGCGGATGCCTCGGCGGCACGAGGCCGCACCGGCCTCGTGCTCCAGGACCCGGACGCACAGCTCGTCATGGCACGCGTCGCCGACGATGTGGCGTTCGGCCTCGAGAATCTGGGCGTCCCGCGCCCCGAGATCGGTCCTCGCGTGCGCGCGGCGCTCGCCGCGGTCGGTCTCGACCTCGCGCCCGACCGCTCGACCGCGGCCCTCTCGGGCGGGCAACGGCAACGTCTCGCGCTCGCGGGCGTGATCGCCATGCGGCCCGGGGTGCTCTTGCTCGACGAACCCACCGCGAACCTCGACCCCGAGGGGGTCCTCGAGGTGCGGGACGCGGTCGCTCGGGTGGTCCGGGAGACGGGCGCGACGCTCGTCGTCGTGGAGCACCGGGTACCGATCTGGCTCCCGGTCGTCGATCGGGTCGTCGTCCTCGGCCGCGACGGCGGCGTGATCGCGGACGGCCCGGCCGACGTGGTCCTCCAACGTCAGGCCTCCGAGCTCCGCGCCGCCGGCGTCTGGTTGCCGGGGGATGAGGCGGCGGTCACGCCGGCCGCGGCAATCAGGTCGCGGGCCGACGGGATGCGCGACCGCGAGCCCGCACTCCTGCGCGCACGCGGGCTCGCGGTCGCGCGCGTCCCCGGCCGAGCAGTCCAGAGCGACCTGGATGTCGACCTGCATGAGGCATCCGTGCTCGCCGTGACCGGGCCGAACGGCGCGGGCAAGTCGACGCTCGCGCTGACCATGGCCGGGCTGCTGCGCCCGGAGGGCGGCTCGCTCGAGGCATCCGACCGGCTTGCCGACGGCGCAGCCAGCGAGCCGTGGCGCTGGAAGTCGCGCCAGCTGCTCACCCGCATCGGCACGGTGTTCCAGAACCCGGAGCACCAGTTTCTGACCGGGTCGGTGCGTGCCGAGCTCGAGGTCGGCCCCCGCGCGCTCCGACTGCGACCGGCAGAGATCCGCGCGCGCGTCGAGCCGTTGCTCGAGGCGCTGCGTCTCGCGCCGCTCGCGGGCGCCAATCCGTTCACCCTGTCCGGCGGCGAGAAGCGCCGGCTGTCGGTCGCGACGGCGCTCGCGACGAGGCCGCGCGTGCTCGTTCTCGACGAGCCGACGTTCGGTCAGGACGCCGTCACGTGGCGCGAGCTCGTCCGTCTCATGCGCGAACTCAGGGACGCAGGCGCGGGGATCATCGCGGTGACACACGACGACGCCTTCGTGCGCGCGCTGGCGGACACGCGCGTCATGCTCGGGCACCCGGTCGGTGCCTCGACGGAGGTCCCGGCATGAGCATCGCCGAGGTGCGGCCGGGGCTTCCGCTCGCCCACGTGAACCCCGTGGCGAAGATGGCGGCGACCGTTCCGCTGAGTCTCGCGCTCCTGCTCACGCTCGACCCGGTGTCGGCGGGTGTTGCGATCCTCTGCGAGGTCGTGCTGTTCACCGCCGTCGGTCTGGGGTCATTGCTGTGGTCGGCTCGCACGCTCCCGGTCTGGATCGCCGCGCCGCTCACGGGTATCAGCATGGTGCTCTACGGCGCGCCGTCCGGAGCGGTCTACGTCGATGCGGGGCTGATTCACGTCACCGAGGGCTCCGTCGCCATCGGGCTCGCGACGATGGCCCGGGTCATCGCCATCGCATTGCCCGCGGTTGTGCTCTTCCTCACCATCGACCCCACCGACCTCGCCGACGGCCTCGCGCAGACGTTGCGGCTGCCCGCGCGCTTCGTGCTCGGCGGACTCGCCGCGCTGCGGCTCGCGGGCACCTCGATCGACGACTGGCGCACGATCAGTCTCGCCCGGCGTGCTCGCGGCGTGGCGGACCGCGCCTGGCTGCGCCGAGGCCTCGGCCAGGCGTTCGCGCTGCTGGTGCTCGCGGTGCGTCGGGCGAGCACCCTGGCCACGGCGATGGAGGCCCGTGGATTCGGCGCGCCAGGGGTTCGCACCTGGGCGCGGCAGGCACACTTCGGTCGGGCTGAGTGGGGCGTGATCGCGGGCGGATGTCTCGTGGCTGCGATCTCCGTCACGGCCGCCGTCGCGGCCGGATCCTGGAATCTGGTGTGGTCGTGACGGCCGGCTCCGCCGTCTCCGGGGTGCCGCACCGGCTCGGCGGTGCGGCGGCCGGCGCGCGGCGGCTCGTCGTGATCGACGGGCCGAGCGGGGCTGGGAAGTCCACGCTCGCCGACCGGATCGTCGGTGCGTGGCCCAGACCCGTGACCCTCGTCCGGCTCGACGAGGTGTACCCCGGGTGGCGGGGCCTCGACCGCGGCGCCGAGCTGATCGCGACCCGGCTCATCATTCCTTGGAATGCGGGGCGGGCGGGCCGTGTCCCCGGGTGGGACTGGGAAGTGGGGCGTTCCGGGGCCGTCCGCTGGGTGCCGCCGAAGCGGGACCTGGTGGTCGAGGGGTGCGGTGCGTTCGCGGCCGCCAGAGGAGCATCCGCCCTGCGCGTGTGGGTGGACGCGCCCGCGGCGGCCCGCAAACGGGCCGCGCTCGCGCGCGACCACGGCGCATTCGACGCCTTCTGGGACCTGTGGGACGAGCAGTGGCGCTGGCACGCGGCCCGCACCGGGGCATCCGCCGCGCGCGCCGACCTGCGAATTCGCGGCTTGTCAAGCTGAGCGGCACGGCTGGCCGCGCTCGAAGACGCCGGGCTACGGTGGACCCATGAGTGATGAGACGACCGGAGTGTACGTGGCCGAGTTCCTCGACGGGCCGCTCGAGGGAAACTTCGAGCAGCGCGCCCTCGTCGAGGGAAAGCCCGAGTCCCGCATCGGGGAGGTCGCCGCGGTGGACGGTCTCGAATCGCTGTTCTGGTACAACGCGGTCGCGGAGCATGAACTGAACGGCGAGCTGCGGGTGCAGTTCCGCTTCGATGCCGGCGACTCCGACCCCGTCGAGTTCGACGAGGACGACAACGACTGACGGACGCGGTGTGCCGGTGCGGCCGGCGCTCAGGACCCGGAGAAGTACGCGCCGAGGATCGGCAGTGGATTCGTCAGGCGCCAGAGCGGCCCAGGATCCGTGAGATCTCCCGAGGGGCTGAGCGGTGCCGCCAGCTCCCCGGATGCGGTCGGCACCACCACACGTCCGACGTCACGACCCGCGCTCGCCGTGCTGAACGGAGCGACCTCGACCGTGGGTGCGCCCGTCGCCGCACCCCACCCCAGACTGGTGCGGGTGGCCGAGGCGACCAGATCCGCGCGTTGACCCCACACCGACTCAGCTGCAGCGTAGGTGGAGCCGGCGGTGATCACCTCGACCGGGGTCGCGGCCTGACCGGCGGCGCCGACCGCGGCGGTGACGGCCGCGTCGAGGGTCTCGTAGTCGGGAATGAGCGTCATCGCGCCGACGATGCGCACCGGCTCCGTTCCGCCCGGGGCGTTCACCGTCGACGTGAACACGAACGAGATGAGGGCGTCGTCGGTGAATCCGCGGGCAATGGCGCGGACGCCGACCTCGCTGAGTCGCGACACGGTGTCGGGCACCTGGCGCACGCCGACGCCGGCGGCTGCCTCGCCGTCGAGCATGCCCGCGAGTGCCGGGTCGTGGACCGCCTTCGCAGCGAGCGCCGCGAGGTCGGTCGCCGTGCCGACATTGTCGGCGGACAGCCCGGTCGCATCGGCGATCTGCGTGTCGGCGAATCCGTTCGCCGCGAGCCACTCGTTCGCCGCGTCGACGTACTGCTCGACGCTCCCGAACGCCCACCGGGCGAGGGTGTCGGCGTGGTTGTTGCTGGACGCGAGCAGGACGGCGCGGAGCACGTCGCGCTGCGACCAGGTCTCGCCGGGGGAGACCTGCAGCACGCGCGTGCCCTCGGCCTGGTAGCGCGCGTAATCGGTGTAGTCCTCGGGTCCGATGGGGATGTCCGGTCCGGGACTTCCGGCCGCGAGCGGCAGCGAGTCCACGGTCACGAGGAGCGTCACGAGCTTGGCGGCGCCGCCGATCGGGACCACACCCTGTTCACCACCGGTCGCAATCGGGGTCGCCCCACCGTCGTCGTCGAGGGCAAGCGCGCTCGCCCCCTCAGCCGGCATCGGGATGACCGCCGCCTGCGGCGGAGCGGTCGTCATGGCCGTCGTCGTGACGGCGACGGCGGGCAGCGGTCCGAGCAGCATCGCCGGGCCGTACACCCCGATGCCGAGGATCGCGAGCGAACCGACGGCGATGCCGACGACGCGGCCGGGGGTGACGGTCATGTGCTCAAGGCTAACCCGGCGTGTGGAGCCGGCCGTGACGCCGCACCCCGGGTTCGGGTCGAGCCCGATCGGCCGCGGTCAGGCCCAGCCGAGCTCGTGCAGCCGGTCATCGTCGATGCCATAGAAATGGGCGATCTCGTGCACGAGCGTGACGTGGATCTCATCGCGCAGCGAGGCTTCGTCTTCGCAGATGGCGAGCAGCGGTTCACGGTACAGGATGATCCGGTCGGGCATCTCGCCGAAGCCGTAGCGATCTCGCTCGGTCAGCGAGGTACCGTCATACAGTCCGAGCAGGTCGAGCGAGCCGTCTTCGGGGCGGTCCTCGACGACGAACACGACGTTCTCGAGGCCGTCGACCATCTCGTCGGGAAGCTGGTCGAGCTCGTCGACGACCAGTGCTTCGAACGCATCGGCATCGAGGTGCACGACCTCCTCCATCCGGGTTCCGGGCTCGTCGACGCCCGGGCACGGGCACCGGTGCGAGCGTAGCAAGGAAGCGTTCACGTCTCGGAATCCGGGGTGGCTGCGTCATCCGGTGCGGGACCCGGACGAGGTCGGCGAGCGGTGGGATCCAACCGCTCGCCCCCGGCCGCGCGGTGAAGGAGCGGCGATGCCGGCGGTGAGCCTGACGACGTGGCGCAGCCCGCGACCTTCACGGCGTCACGCTGGCCTGTCAGGATGCGTGGACCGGGTCAACCTGCTGTCGGACCCTGCGCGACAGCTCCGCCCCCCACTGGCGCGCCAGTTCACGTTGGCCGGGGATGAGCTGGCTTGCCTTGTCCACGAGGTAGCTGGTGTGTTCTGACACAGCCTCGCCGCCGAGCTTCTTGAGCGTCCGCTCGATCTTGCGGCCCGCAGCGCCGCTGAAGATCTCGGGGACATCGGCTCGGGTGTCGAAGGCGGCGATGAAGTTCGGTGCCCTCGACAGACCTTTCAACCACTCGCGAACGCCAATCCCGCCCGCACGGGGTTCAAGCGTGAGGTGAAGCTTTGGATCGAGTGCCCACGCGGCCGCTTGCTGGCGGGTCTGGGGGCGACTCAGACTGTGTGCGTGCGTTGGCGCGCCGGCGATGAGGAGATCGACGTCGTCGAAATCCGATCCGGCCTCGCCGACGCATGTCACCAGCACCTTCGCGTCACCCATGCCCGAGGCGATGGACTCTGCGATCTGACGGGTGCTCCCGAACATCGACTCGTACACGACGACGACCGTGATGGACATGGGCTCACTTCCTTCTGCGTGGGACGGCTGCGGGTCTCCAATGCCACGAGCTGTGCACCGGAACCAGAGATGCCCAGATGCGCGGGCATGCGTCCACTGGGATGCCCCGGTGGGGTCATCCGCTGGACCGAACGCTCGACGTGAGGCGCTCTGCCGTCACGCTCGCCGCGAGATACGGCACGACCACGGTGGGTCCTGCAAGGTTCATCAGCACGTCGCTGTTCGTGCGGCCCAGCGGTTGGAATCCGGTGCTGCCGGGCTTCGTCGGCCTGCCGCTGACCGTGAGGACTGCGGTGCGGGACGCTGACGCGAGTGCGTCACCGGCGGTCGCGGTCGCGGTACGGAGTGCGACATCGACGCCGGGGGCCCCGAGCCGGTAGGTGGACCATACCTCCTCCATCATCCCCGGGCGAGGGTTCGAAGCGTGAACCGCTCGGAGCAGGGTCAGCGGCTCACCGAGTCGTTCGGCTTCGCGGAGCGCGAAGCGCACCGGCGCGTCCGCGCCGGCGATCGGGGGCCCCAGCCCCACCACGACGCCGACGCGGTCAGCCGGGGAGACGGAAGGGATGACCGCGACCGGTGTCGGCGCCATCGCAGCGAGCTGCAGTGATCGTGAGCCGGTGACGAAACCATGGAACGACCCGGTCTTGTGTGTTCCGACGGCCACGCATTCAGATGCACGGGCTGCGATCGCAAGCTCCTGCATCGGCGCGCCGACGAGCACCTCGAGCGTGATCTCGACGTCTCCTGCCGCCGACCACGCGTAGGCCAGTTCACGTTCGGCGACCTTCTCCGCGTCACGCCGCAACTCCGCCAGGTCACGCACACTGATCGTGCCCCACTCATCATCAACGACGAGCTTCGCGGATACTGTGCTGCCTCTGCCGCGTGCCCGCACAATCGCCCAGTCGAGTGCCGCTCGGCTCGCGATGGACCCGTCGACCCCGACGGTGATCGGAAGACTGATACGAGCCTGTGGGTTCGCGCTCATGCGCTCATGGTGCGCGTGCGGATCAGCGGGTTCTCGGGCACAAAGTCCCACGACGTGGCGGCACAGGTGGGGTTGTGCCCGCGGTGGTAGCATGCCCGCAGATACGCTCGGATAACCGTGACGGGGGGTCACTGTGTCCGCATCCGATCGCCGCTCGCCACAACGCGCACGCACCCCCGGTCCGGCCCGACGCCGACGGTACCGGGCGGTGCCAAGCCGTGCGCGACTCGAGGCGCTGATCGCGGCCACGCGCAGCGTAGTGGAGCCCCTGGACCTTGCCGTGGTGCTGCGCAGGATCGTGGATGCCGCGGTCGACCTGGTCGGCGCGAAGTACGGTGCCCTGGGCGTCGTCGCAGCCGACGGCGGCCTCGAAGCGTTCATCCACACCGGAATGCCCGCTGCGACCGTCGCTGAGATCGGAGGTCTGCCACAGGGCCGAGGCGTACTCGGCGCATTGATCGACGACCCCCGCCCTATCCGACTTGCACATCTCTCGGATCACCCGCGCTCCACTGGGTTCCCGGCGAGGCACCCATCCATGGACGGCTTCCTGGGCGTCCCGATCCGGGTGAGGGAGCAGGTCTACGGGAACCTCTATCTCACCGAGCCCGCACGCGGGACGTTCACGCCAGAGGACGAACACGTGGTGACCGCGCTCGCGGCCACCGCCGGGTTTGCCATCGCGAACGCCCGGCTCTTCGACGACGCGACCCTTCGCCAGCGATGGACGGCCGCGGCCGCCGAGATCACGACCGCCCTGGTGACAGGTTCGCCGCGTGACGCGGAGGCGCTGCTGGCGGACGAACTGAGATCACGCGTGTCGGCCGACCACATCTTCGTCGTGCGTCGGGCCGGGAACGATCGTCGGCCGTCGGTGGTGCAGGCACGCGGCGCTGCCTTGGCGCCCGCCCCAGCCACTGCGCTCCCGGAGGAATCGCTGACGGCCGCCGTCCTCGACGGTGCGCCCGCCTGCACGGTGAACGCTGGACGCGACGACCCTACTGGTGGGCTTGCCATTCGCGGCTCGGACGGCGAATCGGGACCCGTCATCCTGCTCCCCATCCGCACCGGCGAATCCACCTGGGGCGTCGTCGTCGCCGCGCGAAATCCGGGGCGCCCGAACTTCTCCCAGGCCGAGTCCGATATCGGGGCCGACCTGGGGGACCGGATCGCGTTGGCGATCGACCTGGGCGTAGCCCGCGACCTCCAGGAGCGAGTGCAGCTCGCCGAAGACCGCGCACGCATTGCACGAGATCTGCATGACCACGTCATTCAACAGCTCTTCGGCGCGGGCCTCGAGCTCCAAGCCCTCGCCTCGACGCTGCCAGACAGTGCGACCGAGCGCCTCCGTACGACGATTTCGGCACTCGATCAGTCGATCGAGCACATCCGCACGGTCATTTTCGCGCTCCGCATCGCCGAACACGCCCCGGCAACGCTTCGGCACCGGCTGCTGGACATCGCGGCAGAATGCTCGCGAACGCTTCCGAAACCGGTTGGCGTGAACTTCGCTGGCCCTCTCGATCTGGTGGTCGACGATCCCCTCGCGGACGACGTCGCGGCGGTCGTGCGTGAACTCCTCACGAACGCGATCAAACACGCCCGCGCGTCGGATGTTCGGCTCACTGCGACAGCACAAGGGGGTGTCGTGACGCTTGCCGTCCATGACAACGGGGTCGGAATGGGGGCTGGTGGGGAAGGCCGCGGCCTGGCGAACCTTCGGGCGCGTGCGGAGCGTCGGGGTGGAACATTCACTGTCGAATCCGCACCCGGGCGGACAGTGGTGACGTGGATCGCCCAGGTCGACGGTTGGGAAGCGCAGACGTGATCAGGGTGTTCCTCGTCGACGATCACGAAGTCGTCCGCCGCGGGATCACTGACCTTCTCCATCGCGAGGCAGACATCCAGGTGGTCGGCGAAGCGGAGAATGTCGCACGCGCCGAGCTCCGGATCGCGGCAAGCCTGCCTGACGTCGCTCTGCTCGATCTGCGGCTGCCCGATGGAGACGGCGTCGCCCTGTGCCGCGAAATTCGGAACAGGCACCCCGCGATCCGATGCCTGATCCTCACGGCATATGACGACGACGCTGCGGTGACCGCCGCAGTCTTGGCCGGCGCATCCGGCTACGTCCTCAAACAGGTCTCCGGGTCGCGGTTGGTCGAGGACATCCGTGCGGCGGCGCGCGGGGTATCGTTGCTGCCTCCGGCGGCGAGCCGGGTCATCGCGTCCCGAGCCGCAGATCTCGACGACCCACGCTACGGGTCCCTGCAGCTGCGTGAGCGGCAGGTCCTCGCCCTGATCGCCGAGGGGCTCACGAACCGACAGATCGGTGATCGGCTCGGGTTGGCGGAGAAGACGGTGAAGAACTACGTGTCGGGGCTGCTGCGCAAGCTCGGCCTCGAACGACGCACGCAAGCCGCGGTCTACCAGCTCGAGCGCGACGCGGCAGACTGAACGCATGCGATCCATGTGGCGTGCGGTGACGCGGTACCCCGCAGTGACCCTCACGGTGCTCGTCGGTCTCGCGGGCATCGTGCTCGCGCTCGCCGGCGGCGGATGGCTCGTGCCGTGGCTGTTCGGCGGGTACTCGCTGTCGGTGGCGGCGTGGCAGGGTGTGGGCATGGTGCGCGACCTTCTGCGTCGGCATTTCGGTCTCGACATCCTCGCCATCACCGCGATCGTCGCGACGGTCCTCGTCGGCGAGTATCTCGCGGCGCTCATCGTCGTGCTCATGTTGACCGGGGGAGAGGCACTCGAGGAGGCGGCCGGGCATCGGGCCAAGCGCGAGCTGAACGCGTTGCTCGCGCGCGCACCGCAGGCCGCCCACCGCTGGGAGGGCGAGCACATCGCGGAGATCCGGATCGACGAGGTGCGACGCGGCGACCGGTTGCTCGTCCGACCGAGTGAGCTCGTGCCCGTCGACGGGCGGCTCGAGTCGGATCAGGCGACCGTGGACGAGTCCCAGCTGACCGGCGAGAGCATCCCCGTGGAGAAGACCGCGGGCGAGATGCTCCTCTCCGGATCGGTGAATGGTGCCGCGGCCATCACGATCGTCGCTGAGTCGACGGCCGCCGAGAGCCAGTACCAGCAGATCGTCGCGCTGGTCGAGCAGGCGGCCGCGTCCAAGGCGCCGGTCGTGCGCCTCGCTGACCGCTACGCCGTTCCGTTCACCGCGTTCTCGCTCGCCCTCGCCGGCGTGGCCTGGTGGCTCTCGGGTGATCCAGTGCGCTTCGCGGAGGTGCTGGTGCTGGCGACTCCGTGTCCATTGCTCATTGCCGCGCCGGTCGCGTTCATCGGGGGGATGAGTCGCGCGGCGCGCAGCGGCATCATCGTGAAGGGCGGTTCCGCCCTCGAGTTGCTCGCACGTCTGAAAGCCGCGGTGTTCGACAAGACCGGCACCCTCACGTACGGCACGCCCGAGCTCTCGGAGGTCCGCGCCGAACCGGGCTTCGAGTCGGATGAGCTGCTGCAGCTCGTCGCCTCGGCGGAGCAGTACTCGTCGCACGTCCTGGCGGGCGCGATCATGCGAGCCGCGGCTGATGGTGGCTTGCAGCTGCTCCCGGGCGAGCACGCTCAGGAGTTCGCGACGAACGGGGTTGAGGCGGAGATCGCCGGGCGCCGGGTCGTCGTCGGCAAACTCGCGTTCGTGCGTGACCGGGCCGGCGACGCGGCCCCGACGCAGGTCGCCCCCGGTCAGCTTGCGATCTACGTCGCGGTCGATGGATGCTACGCCGGGGCGATCCTCGCTCGTGATGGCGCGCGCGAGAACGCCCGCAGCACCATCGACCGGTTGCGTGCGCTGGGCGTCGGTCGGGTGATGATGGTGACCGGCGACGCCGAGGCGACGGCGCGGCACATCGCCGCCGAGGTCGGCATCGACGAGGTGCACGCCGGCTGTCTGCCCGGTGACAAGGTCGAGATCGTGTCCGCGATCCCGCAGCGCCCCGTGCTCATGGTCGGGGACGGCGTCAATGACGCGCCCGTGCTCGCGGCCGCTGACGTGGGCATCGCCATGGGAGCGAAGGGCACGACGGCGGCGAGTGAGTCGGCCGGCGCGGTCATCCTCATGGACGACCTCTCCCTCGTGGCCGATGCCGCGGTGATCGGGCGGGACACCGTGCGGATCGCATTGCAGTCGATCTGGCTCGGCATCGCGGCCTCAGTCGTGCTCATGCTCATCGCCGCGTTCGGCGTGATCCCTGCAACGGTCGGCGCCCTCCTGCAGGAGGCCGTCGACCTCGCCACGATCCTCGCCGCCCTCCGCGCTGTCGGCCGCCGGTCCCCGTCTGCTACGCGGACTCCGGAGTACGTGCGAGCGTGAACGCCCGGCCCTGGATGTCCTGGGGCGTGATGCGTACCCAGCGGTCTTTCTCTCCTGGAGCCCACGGCTCGATGCCGAGGCGTTCGGCTTCGGTGACCTCGGCCTCGCGGTCGAACTCGTCCGCGATTCCCTTCACGACCACGCTGAACGCCTCGATTCCGTCGTAACCGTCCACCTCAAACGCCACGTTCTGGCGGATGGTCAGTTCGAGCAACTTCGTGCCCGGCGCAGTTCGGAACACGATGCTCTGCCGGTCCACCCCGTGGTTCACCGGGAAGATGTCGATCTCGCCAGCTGCGGTGGTCGCCACCCGGCCGTACGGGACGGACCCGAGACGTTCCCAACACTCCGCCGTCGCCAGCTCGCGCATCGGCGGTCGGTCTTCGTCGGCCGGCGTCGCCGGATAGTCGGTCATGACGCGTCTTTCTTCCCACCAGTCTCAATGGGCACACGCCGTGGCGACTCCACCGCTTTGTACGGGACCGTGACCTTCAACACGCCATCCTTGAAGTTCGCGGCGACGTGGTCTTCATCAGCTTGTTCAGGGAGCAGGATCCGGCGGTAGTAGCTCGAGGAGCTTTCGCGGATCAGGTACGTCTTCCCCTTCTCCTCCTTGGACTCCTTGCGTTCGGCGCGGATGACGAGGGCGCCGCGGTCGATGTCGATCGCAATGTCCTCGTCACGGAAGCCCGGCAGTTGAGCCTCGACGGTCAGCTTCGAGTCATCCTCGGTGTAGATGTCCGTCATCGGCAGGAGCCGTCGGCCACCGCCGAGGACCCCATCTGAGAAGAGTTGGCGTTGGATTGACGAGAATTCAGCAAACGGATCGAATCGGGAGAGTGAGCCGGCCATCATGGTCTCCTTTCATGTCGCGCATACACGCGTGTGAGACGACGGTATGGCGCGACCGTGCACCGAACCAGGGTCGAAGGTCCCGGCAGAGTCAGATCCGTCCGATGTGTGAAGTGCACTGGTGGAGTGAACGCGGTCGAAACGGGGCACGGCGAGCGGAGCTGTCTGCGATGTCGAGCTCATGAGGTGTGGTCGCTCCGGTGATGGATGACCAGCACCGGGCAGTATGCATGTGCGGTGCACGCAGAACTGACCGAGCCGAGCATGAGACCGGCGAATCCACCTCTCCCTCGACTGCCGAGGACGAGCATCTGCGAGGTCTTGGACCGTTCGATCAGTGTCGGTGCGGCGAGCCCGTGTCGGACGGCCGCCGTGTACCAGTCGGGGACTTCGTCGCCGAAGACCTCCCTGGTCGCGCCTTCGAGGATCAGGTGAGCGTCGCGCTCTGGTCCTGGATCCTCCTCCGGGTACGCGTAGCTTCCGTAAAGCAGGGCGGGGTAACTCCAGACGGCGAGCGCGCGAAGATCCAGCCCGAGCTTCGGTGCGATGTCCGAGGCGTATCTGAGCGCATCCACCGAGCGTTCTGAGCCGTCGACCCCGACCAGGATGCCAATCGGCTCAGGCTCCGCAGGGTCGAATGGGTCCGTGGGCGGTGTGGCACTCGCTCCTTCAACCATGGTTCGAGCCTGCCGACCCGAGCACGGACGCACTGGGTCTTTCGTCACATGCGCTGCACGCGTGGTCCGGCCCCCGAGCGGCCTCGTCGTGCAGTGAACCGGCCCGGTTTACGACCCTACGTGATCCCGTCGGCGAGCAACGATGAAGAGGTAGATGGCGTCGAGCACCCCGAGTGTGTTCGTCAGCAGCAGGGTGATGAACCAGGGTTTGCTGTCGTTCTTGGCTGCCCGCCACAGTGATGCTCCCTTCCACGCGACGGTCCAGGCGACGGCAACGAGGAGCAGTGCGCGACGTTCGGGCGGGATCTCGGCGGCATTCCAACGAGATGTTTCCTTGTTTCTCATGACCCAATTCGATCGCGGTGTGGCGGTCGCCGCAAGGCTCCCCGAGCGTGGGGAACCCCATCGGCAAGGTGCGTAGCCGAGATCCCCTGTGTGCGACCGAATGCGTCCGAGACCGGCGGGACCTTCGGCCTGTCTGCCTCGACGCACTGCGCGCAGGCTGAACACCATTCATGTGAGGGAGCACTCATGCATGCCGCAGTCGCAACGAGTTTCACCGAGCCACTCACGATCGAGGATCGACCGATTCCGTCGCCGGGGCCGGGTCAGGTGCTGGTCCGCCTCGAAGCGTGCGGGCTCTGTCATACCGACATTCACGCAGTCCGCGGGGATTGGCCGGTGAAGCCGGGGCTGCCATTCGTGCCCGGGCATGAGGGGGTGGGTATCGTCGAGCGAGTCGGTGAGGGTGTTCGATCCCGCGCCGTCGGTCAGCGCGTCGCAATGCCGTGGCTCGGCCACGCGTGCGGCGAGTGCCGATACTGCATCGACGGCCGTGAGAACCTCTGCGAGTCCCAGTACAACACGGGCTACTCCTTCGACGGCGGGTACGCCGAATACGCCTTGGCTGATGCTCGGTTCGCGACGCCGGTGCCCGCCGGTATCTCGCCGCTCGACGCCGCCCCGCTCACGTGTGCTGGAGTGACCACGTACGCGGCGGTGAAAGCCGCCCGGGTCGTGCCGAGCGAGCGTGTCGCCGTGTTCGGGGTCGGTGGGCTCGGCCACCTCGCGGTGCAGTACGCGCGGCTGGTGGGCGCTCAGGTGCTCGCCGTCGACGTTCGACAGGACAAGCTCGCCCTCGCGCAGGAGCTCGGTGCCGATCACACCATCAACGCGGCGGAAACGGACCCCGTTGAGGCGATCTCGGCTCTCGGCGGTGCCGACGTCGCACTCGTGCTGGCCGTTGCTCCTTCGGTCTTCGACCAAGCGTTCAGGTCCCTGAACCGCGGCGGACGCATGGTCCTGGTCTCCCTCCCGGCCGAGGGCACGCTCACCGTGCCGATCTTCGACACCGTGCTGAAGGGAATCTCGATCATCGGATCAATCGTCGGGACGCGCCAGGACCTCGTCGAGGTCTTCGACCTTCACGCGGCGGGTCGCACCAAGGTGGTCGCCGCTGAGCGCGAGCTCCGCGACGTCAATCAGGCCATGAATGAGGTCATCAGCGGCACAGTGCCTGCGCGACTCGTCTTCACCTACGACTCGGCCCTACCGGCAGATCCCGCAACATCGTCATCGAATGCCTGATGTCGGGCCTGGTGGTGTCGCGCGGCGATCAGCAGAATGGGTCGCGTGAACGAGGTAGGTCTCGACATCGTCGACGCCTGGTGGCGTGCGGCCAACTTCTTGAGCGTGGGGCAGATCTACCTCATGCGGAACGCGAGCTTGGCGAGACCGCTCGAACCGGCTGATATCAAGCCGCGGCTGCTCGGTCACTGGGGGACCTCGCCGGGGCTGAATCTGGTCTACGCGCATCTGAACCGCGCGATCGTCGCTCGTGGCACGCCGACGATCTTTGTCTGCGGACCGGGCCACGGCGGGCCGGCGATGGTCGCAAACACGTGGTTGGACGGCAGCTACTCCGAGCGTTTTCCTACCGTGTCCCGGGATGCGGAGGGTATGGCGGAGCTGTTCCGGCAGTTCTCCTTTCCTGGCGGTATCCCGTCGCATGCGGCGCCGGAGACGCCGGGCTCCATCAACGAGGGCGGTGAACTGGGGTACTCGTTGGCTCACGCGTACGGGGCGGCCCTCGACAACCCCGGTTGGGTGGTCGCGTGTGTCATCGGCGATGGTGAAGCGGAAACTGGACCGCTCGCCGCGAGCTGGCGGGGCAATGCGTTTCTGAGTCCCCGCACGGATGGTGGGGTGCTGCCGATCCTGCACCTGAACGGGTACAAGATCGCGAATCCGACGCTGCTCGCTCGCGTCCCCGAGCCGGAGCTCGTCGACTTCATCCGAGGGAACGGATACGAACCGCTGCTCGTCACCGGAGGCGAGGACGGGGAAGATCCGATGCGCGTGCATGAACGGCTGGCCGCAGCGATCGACGAGGCGTACGACCGGATCGCGGACATCTGGGCCGAGGGCGCCGACGGCACGTTCGATGAAGCGAACTCCTCAGGCCCGAGGTGGCCGTGCCTGGTGCTGCGCACCCCGAAGGGATGGACCGGCCCTCGCGAGGTGGATGGTGTCCCCGTCGAGGGCACCTTCCGCGCCCACCAGGTGCCGCTCGCGGGAGTTCGCGAGAACCCCGAGCATCTCGCGCAGCTCGACGCGTGGCTGCGGTCCTACCGCCCGGAGGAGCTGTTCGACGATCGCGGTGTCCCGGTCGCAGCGCTGGACGCGCTTCGTCCGCATGGCACGCTCAGGATGAGCGCGGCGCCGATCACGAACGGTGGGGTGCGTCAGGCGCTCGAGCTTCCGGCGATCAACCGGCATGCGGTCGAAGCGGATGCCTCGCGGCCGGACCTCGTCGAGCCGACCCGGGTGTTCGGCGGGTGGCTCGCCGACGTGCTGCGCGCGAACCCCGATTCGTTCCGGCTGTTCGGGCCGGACGAAGTGCTCTCGAACCGGCTGGGTGCGGTCTTCGACGTCACGAGCCGGGCATGGATGGAGCAGGAGCATCCGCTCGACGAGTACCTGGCCCGCGAAGGACGCGTGATCGAAGCGCTGAGCGAGCACCTCATGCAGGGCCTGCTCGAGGGTTACCTGTTGACCGGTCGGCACGGGGTGCTCACCAGTTACGAGGCGTTCATCCACATCGTCGACTCGATGTTCAACCAGCACGCGAAGTGGCTCGAATCGGCGAAACAGGTGCCGTGGCGAGGGGACATCCCGTCGTTGAACTACCTGCTCTCATCACATGTCTGGCGGCAGGATCACAACGGGTTCTCGCATCAAGACCCGGGTTTCCTGAATGTCGTGGTCAACAAGCAGGCCGAGATCGTGCGCGTCTACCTCCCGCCGGACGCCAATACGCTCCTCGTGACGATGCGGCACGTGCTCGGCACCACCAACCGCGTCAACGTCGTGGTCGCGGGCAAGCAGCCCCATCCCGCCTGGCTCACGCTCGCGGAGGCGCGGGCACACGTCGATGCCGGCGTCGGGGTGTGGCCTTGGGCGGGCAACGAGCCGATGTTCGACGCGGGCGACCCCGCCGCATCCGTCCCCGACGTGGTCCTCGCGTGCGCGGGCGACGTGCCGAGCATGGAAGCGGTGGCCGCGGCGCGGTTGCTGCGGGGCGCGCTGCCCGATCTGCGCGTCAGGGTCGTGAACGTCGTGGACCTGATGCGGCTGCAGGACCCCGAGCATCACCCCCACGGGCTTTCCGACGAGGCCTTCGACGCGCTCTTCACGGCCGATCAGCCCGTCATCTTCGCGTTCCACGGGTACCCTGCGCTGGTGCACCAACTCGCGTACCGGCGCACCAACCACGACAACCTGCACGTGCGTGGCTTCATCGAGAAGGGCACGACGACCACCCCGTTCGACATGCTGCAGTTAAACGACCTCGACCGGTACCGGCTGGCCCTCGACGTGCTGCACCGCGTGCCCGGACTCGCAGAACGTGACGGTGTTCCGGAGCTCGCGCAGCGATGGCGCGAGGCCCGCGGAGAGGCGCGAGCATACGCGTACGAGCACGGCGAAGACCCGCCGTGGGTCCGGGACATCGCACCGCAGCCGTCCGGAAGGGCGGAGGGCCTGCAGAAACCCCGCTGATCGGGGAAAGACTTGGGGTGAGTAACGGGGCTTGAACCCGCGACCTCCTGGACCACAACCAGGCGCTCTACCAACTGAGCTATACCCACCATGGGCCCGGTCTCACGACCGAGGCAACTCCACGAGCTTACACCACCTTGCTGTCGAACTCGTTCACCACGGCGCTGGCGACGTCCTTCAGCTCCTGCGAGCTGGGACCCGGGTCCGGCACGAAGATCCCACGTCGGTAGTACTCGAGCTCCCGGATCGATTCGAGGATGTCGGCGAGCGCGCGGTGCCCGCCGTTCTTGGCCGGCGCGTTGAAGTACGCGCGCGGGTACCAGCGCCTCGCGAGCTCTTTGATCGAGGAGACGTCGACATTGCGGTAGTGCAGATGCGCGTCAAGTCGCGGCATGAACTTCGCGAGGAACGCCCGATCGGTACCGATGGTGTTGCCCGCGAGCGGTGCCTTCTGCTCGTCGGGCACATGCCGGAGCACGTACTCGAGGACCTGGTACTCGGCCTCGGCGACGCTGACGCCGTTCGGGATCTCTTCGATGAGCCCCGACTGGGTGTGCATGGCGCGGACGAAATCGCCCATCGACTCCAACGCGCTCGCGTCGGGCTTGATGACGATACTGAGGCCCCCATCGACGGGGGTGAGGTCGTAGTCCGTGATGACGACGGCGATCTCCACGAGTTCGTCGACCTCGAGGTCGAGCCCGGTCATCTCACAGTCGATCCAGACCAGGCGGTCGCTCGAGGTGGTCATGGCGGCGAGTCTACCCGGCTCCACTTGCCTGGTCCGCGCGCGCCGAGTCCGCGGACGAATCGAACCTGCCTCTGGTGCCCCCGGCAGGAATCGAACCTGCGACCGACAGATGAGAAGGCTGGCTTTTCGTCTGGTGCCCCCGGCAGGAATCGAACCTGCGACCGACAGATGAGAAGGCTGGCTTTTCGTCTGGTGCCCCCGGCAGGAATCGAACCTGCGACCGACAGATTAGAAGGCTGCTGCTCTATCCGCTGAGCTACGGGGGCCGGCCCGACCAGCTTAGCGAACGCGTGAACGACCGCCGCTCAGACTTCGGTCGGCATGTGCGGTGCACTCTTCGGGCCGGGACCGTGCGTGCTGCTCTTCCGGAACATCAGGCCGACAGCGGGGAAGATCAGGACCGAGCACATGCCGGCGGCGACGAGCGCGGCTCCGGTGCCCGGGGTGAGGTCGCCGTAGCCGACGCCGATGCCCGCGACGGCGACGATGATCGGGAGACCCGTGGCCCCGAACAGCCCGGTGGCGACGCGATCGCGGACCGTCGAGCCGGTGGGCGCAGCCAGCGTGGACGGCAGGCCACGAACCACCGCGAGAGCCAGCAGGAACACGGGCACGAGCAGCAACGTGCCGGGCTCGGAGGTGAGCGCCTCGAGGTCGAACGTGACTCCGGTCGAGATGAAGAAAATGGGAACGAGCAGACCGTAGCCGACGCCTTCGAGCTTTCCTTCGACCGATTCGACGTCTTCGGCGGGGGCGCCGGACAGCAGGAGACGGTAGAGGACACCTGCCGTGAACGCGCCGAGCAGCATGTCCAGTCCGAGCACGATGCTCAGCGCGGTGAGGGCGAGCAGGATGAAGACGACGAGTCGCACCGCGAACTGGCCGCTCGTGTGCAGCGTCGCGGTGATCACCCGATGCATCCGTCGTCCGAATCCATGAGCCGCCAACCAGATCGCGACGCCTGCGACGATCACGAACACGATCAGTACTGCGGCGGCGGCCATGGGAGATCTGCCGCTCAGGAAGAGCGAGATCGCCAGCAGCGGCCCGAACTCGCCCACGGCCCCGACCGCCAGGATGCCGAGGCCGAACGGGGTGCGCAGGTCGCCCGAGTCCCGGAGCACCGGCATGATCGTGCCGAGTGCGGTCGACGCCAGGGCGACGCCGATGAACACCGCGGCGGAGAGATGCGCCGCGAACACGGCCGCGAGGGCGATCCCGGCGACGAGCGAGATGAGCCAGCCGAGGCTCGCGCGCATCAGGGGGCGGCCACGGATGGCTTGGAAGTTGATCTCGTTGCCGGCGAGGAAGAAGAGCATGGCCAGCCCGAAATCGGCC